>Ga0209373_10000337_pt1 | contig 84905 bp, 52 predicted proteins | sample Higcelweek5metaG_FD_187173 | JGI IMG/M metagenome (GOLD analysis project Ga0209373, IMG submission 187173) | Freshwater pond sediment microbial communities from the University of Edinburgh, under environmental carbon perturbations - High... | ecosystem: Environmental > Aquatic > Freshwater >...
TTCATTATCCTTTCACCTCCACAGTTTATAGTATATCACAGGTAAACGTGACAAAAAGGACAACTTTTATTTTTTCAAAAATTCTTTTCTATTCTCTGAAAATAGTTCCAGTATGCGTACCGGCATTACTCGCTGCGGAACTTCCGTGTATCTAGCGCACATTTGATTTTCTTCCTCTTATCACCATAAATTTTACCTCCTCTCTGTATGCCGATATAGCGGCAACAAAAAAACAGGCAGCACACGCAAGCCTGTTTTTTGATATCCGATTAGAAATTTTACCGCACAATTTATCAAAATACCGAGTCCGGTCAGCCCTTGCGGCTCTCACCACGCAAAGTCCATATCCCTGCATATCCTGATTCATTCTACTTTCTTTGGTTTTGTGGGCACGTCATACACCTCTTCAAATTGGACAAAGCAAAAGCCCCAGCGATATTTGTGCCGGAGCGTTTGCCTGTTTATCCAACTTCTCTAATTATAATAATATCACACTTTGCCAGTGTCATACAATGTTTTTTAGTGTCCTGTTTTAATTTTTTTAAATTTTTTTCATGAATTTTATGTGTGTACCGAAGATCATAGCCGTCTTACCAATCCACCTTCTGTTCCTGAGCTTTTCTTGTGCTTCGTCTCTGGTTATGATAATCATATCTGCATTTATCACAGCAGAATTTGCGGGTCGGCTTAATTTTCACTCCGCAGAACCAGCAGTAATTTGCACAAGATACCGCCTTACGACGATTTTGCCAGATTGTCAGCAGCATATCTTTCGAGGCGTTGCCGGTCAACCCATGATAACGGCAGTAATCCCTTACTTGATGTTTTTTCAGCCCCAGTTCGGTGGCGATACTCTGATACCCGCCGCCAAGATTCCTGCGTGTATTTATATAATCCTTCTGCCTGTCCGTCATACCGCGCGCCGGTTTTTCAACAACGTCAAAATCTCCCCGGCGCTTTTTGTACCACCATGCCATCCGGCATTTGTCACAGCAGAATTTCTTTTGCTTCCGGCCGGGAAAATGTTTCAGGGGCTTGTGACAGTTCTGGCAGTACATCGCCTGAATATCCTTTTCGACGTCCGTCATAAGCTTTATTTGATCATTGACATTCATACGGCTTCATCCCCCCCTGCTTTTTTCGATCGTTAATCTTTTATTTATATATTAACATAAATTTTCTTAAAATTCAAATCACTTGTTTATTTAATCGTTTTCATAAAAATCCATTACATAAACAAATAATTTAAATTCACCTCTCCAGCTTGCACAATTGTTGTATTTTAGCCTTGATTTCTACTAATATTTACTGTTTTTATGTCCAAAACAGCCTTAAAACAGCCCTAAATCACTAATTTACCCCCACTAAAACAGCTGTTTTTGCCATAAAAATCGACTTTTTTATTAAAAATCAGCTGTTCTCTTAAAATTATTCAAATTTATCAATCCCCAAAATCCTTGATAAATCCTAATGATTCTGACATTCAGCATTTTACCGTTTTTTGCCGATTCAACGATTTTAAAATCCCCGTAATCGCTGTATTTTCCTACGTTTTTTCATGCTACATCAAGGCAAAAACAGACCCCCCTCCTTTTAGCTGCGATTATCCGTGTTAATTGGGGCGGCGGTCTTCTGATGCAAAAGTTGTAGAGATTCGATGGGGGCTACCCTATGGATTTATGCGGTTTTGCGGCATTTTATTGTTTTCTGTATATCAGCAGGTTTTATTAAGAAATAGTGTTTTTATATAAAATGAGCATCCATACTGAAACGCTTATGTTTACAAACGTTTTAGAAATTTTCTACCTTTGGCACAAGAATGGTCAACACACATTTTCTGCTTTTTGTTATCATGCAGATATTGTTAAAATCTGTATTCTGGTACACTATCCTGAATTCCCGTATGAGATAAGCCGCGCCATGCCTTACCATATTTCCATGGCAGGTTTTGGCGCAACTCCCTCCCGAACCGTACAGACACCTCTCAATGTATACGGTTCTCCATTCTCCTAGTAGCCCCGCTCATGTGCCGAAGACCGGTTATGCAATTTATTATGCTTGTTGCAGTAAGTATCAAACGTCAGCTCCGGGCATCCCGGATGGCTGAATGTTTCTTTGGTTTTATCGGCACAATTTCTCCTCTAAAAGCGGAAACCACATCTGATGCCAAGGCTTCTGCCACATTCACTTCCTATAATGCCATTATATTACATTCCTTTCGGTATTTTCGGTAGGTTTTCATTTTTCACTATTTTTAAGAAATTTATTTTGCTTTCGCCTCGGATAGCTTTCATCTGTTTCACCAATGCTGAAAGCGATTTGTTGCCAGCTGAGTCCATTAATATATCTTAAAGATAATATAAGCCTCATTTGACTGTCATTAACCGACTGTATGTAACGGTTTAATCTGTTTAGTTCATAAAAACTTTTTTTCAGGTTTAAATTCAGCAACGCCTTTAAATCCGCAATTTCAATGGCATACTCGGCCAACTTGTCCGAAATGTTGTCTGATCTCGGAAGACCTGTAATATTCGCCGTACACGAAGTTGCCACTGCCTCCAGTTCCGCAAGCCTGCGCTGTTGTTCCTCAATTTCCCGATTCAAATAATATAACTGTGATAGTTCTTTTTTTGTCATTTTGTTTCTCCTTCGCTTTTTTATTTTCTTTAGTAAAAAACGGAGGACGGCGGCGCGCGGATCCACCCAAATCCGTATCTATTCCCTGAAAAAAGGCAAAAAAAGAGAGCGAAACTTGATTTTTTCACTCGATTTCCTGCTGTTGATGCCGGATTTCGTCGTAATCCATCAAATTTCGCTCTTCGGGTTATATTGCGACTGTGATTTTCATTACAGTTTTCAGACAATTCCCATTAATAAATAATATTTTTTTAAAAACTCTGCTATCAAGATATCATAACGCATTATTCTCCTCCGTGTTATGCAACTAAAAATATTATAATTGAACGACATTTTGTGTATATTTATTGGACTTCTACCGGAACGTCTGTAAATCGGCGTATGATTTCAGCAAAGTATTCCGCCTCCGTACGATCCATTGACTTTGCGGGCAATTGCTGTGCGGCTTCTCTACTGAAACGCCGACCTTTGTAAATACCCAATATATGATAGGGTTCCAATTCAATTCCTTCAACATGTTTGAGTCGGTTAGCCAATCGGGCAACGGCTCGAAAATGTTCTTCGCGCGCATTACAACCCGGAATCACCGGACAGCGCAGAAGCAGCCTTGCGCCGCTCTCATCCAGCGCAAAAAGGTTATGCAATATACGTGCTGTTCCGACTCCCGTAAATTCCATATGCAGCCGGTCATCCGTTTCTTTGATGTCATACAAAAACATTTCGCAACACGGCTGTATATCCAGCAAGTGGGAGGTATCACAAAATCCGCAGGTTTCGATACACACACGTATGTCGTTTTCTACGGAAGCTTTTGCCAACGCAAGCGCGAACTCCGGCTGCGCCATCGATTCGCCGCCGGTTAGGGTTAGCCCGCCTCCGCTTGACTGATAAAACGGCATATCCCGCAGCACGGTATCCATCACTTCATCAACCGTATATGCCCGCCCTTTCGCTGTAAGCGCGCCGGACGGGCAGTGTTTCGCGCAAATTCCGCAGCAAATGCATTTGGAGCGGTTATAAATATGCCGGGTACCGCCGTTCAGGTGCGCGTGCTGCCCGCACACAGCGATGCATTGACCGCACCCGACACACAGTTCCTGAGTATAGGCAATCTCCATTAAACGTGAAATTCCTTCGGGATTATGACACCAAACACACCGAAGCGGGCACCCCTTAAAAAATACGCTGGTGCGGATTCCCGGGCCGTCATGTAGCGAGAACCGTTGTATGTTAAATAAATTACCTGTAATCATTTTTTAATACCCCGTTTGTCAGGCCTCATGCGCCGTTCTATCAATAATTTCCTGCTGCATTTCCGGCGTCTGCGTTGTGAAAAAATCACTGTACCCCCCTATGCGCACCATCAGGTCACGATATTGCTCGGGGGTTTTTTGTGCTTCTTGCAATGTTTCAAGTGAAACACAGTTTATTTGAATTTCAAAGCCTCCACGCTTTAAGTAGGTGCGTATAAGCGCACAGATTTTCGGATTCATTTTATCGGTCATAACGCTTTTATTTAGTTTCATATTAACCGCAATACCGCCGATGAAAGGGGAATGATCCCATTCGGTTGATGAAAGTATGGAAGCAGTGGGTCCGTTAATTTCCCTGCCCTGCACAGGACTGGAACCGTCATGAAGCGGATAACCTGCCTTGCGCCCGTCAGGGGTTGCCATCGTTACATTGCCCATAAGCATGTGTCTGTTATACGAAAAGGCACCGGGATGAAGCTTTGCGCCTCTGAATGTACGCAGCCCCTCACAGCTCGAAGCAACTAACGCATACACGCGTTTTGCAATCGCATCCGTCAACGGCTCGTTGGTGCCGTAATGCGGACAATGGTTTATAATTTGTTGTCTGAGTGCCTCGCTGCCCTTGTAGTCATTCTCCAGCACTTCACAGAACCGGTCAAGCGTCAAGCTTTTCTGTTGAAATACCAGCGTATTGATTGCCGCCATGGAATCAATCACGTTGGATATTCCGTTAAAATTTGGCATCATAAAATTATATTGCGCTCCGCCTTCGTCGACCGACTTGCCTTTTTCTAGGCACTCATTTACAAGGCAGGCGACGCGCATCAGTTCGCCGCCGTTTCGCGCACGCTCAAGCTGCATCATGTTTTCGATAAACAGGCTGTCCTTTACACGCTGTTTTAGAATCCCACCGAAGCCTTCTATCAATTCGTCAAGGCTTTTAAAATCACGGTGTTCCGAAAGCAGCGTCATCAGCATTTCCGCGCAGTTATAGTAGGGGCAGCAGATCCATATACCGGAACGGGCACATGGCGTAATTTCAACGCAGGAGCTGTGAACATAATCGCACGCGTGTTCAACTGGCATACCGGCATGCTTTTGAAGCGCCTCTGTTATTTTATCATCATTGAAGATTGCGGGGTGAGACAGCCCCCTGCTTAGCAATTCGACAACGTAGCTGAGAAGTTTTTCATCCGTTTTTTCAGAAATGGCAATGCCTACTCCGGGATATGGCATGCGCACATGAGCGATGCTTTGCAGAAACAGCCATGTCAGTTCATTTTGAACAGGCATTCCATCCGCAGTTCGTCCGCCGACCATATAACCGACAGCTGAAAACGGCTGTATATAAAAATTGTACTGCATATTAAAGCAGTCAATGAGCTCCAGAGCTTTTTCAGGCGTAAGCCTGCCCGCTTCAAGGTCGGCGCGGTAATAAGGGAGCAGATACTGGTCGGGTCTGCCCGCCTGGAACAGCCCTTTAAGGGTAAAGGTGTAAAAATGAATGGATTGCAGCGCCTCATGGAATGTTCCCACGGGCTTTGCCGGTACTCGCTCCACAATTCCTGCAATCCTGAGCAGCTCCTGCGCGCGGTCTCCTTCCGTCGCTACCGCTAATTCTTTCAGATAAGCCGCATACCGTGCTTGCAGATCCAGTACGCCTTCTAATTCAATCAGGCAGGAGGTATAAAATTCATGTTTCGGATAATCCTCAGGGTTGTCTAAATCAAGCGCCGTTCGCCGTTCATTGATTTCCAAAATCAACCCTTCCACGCCAACCTCCAGAAGTTTTTTGTAATCCAGCGCCATGTGGTCGCGCCTCCCGCGCAGCGGTTGAGCCATCTGGTTAAATTGCCTCTCTAATTCATTGAGCAAGGATTGATCCGCGTCGTCAAGCGGTTCAAGATCCAGCCCTCCGACAATCAGTTCCCCCTCGCGCACTACCGGCCGCATATGCTTCAAAACATAAGCATCCGCCATAGACCGGCGCATTCGCAGCGTCATGGAGGAGGAGCCGCTAAGCCAGCGAACCGTCCCCATGGCCGACGCGCAGTCCATCCATCCCTGATAATACAAAAGGCTTTGCCTTCGTAACTTTCCTGGCTGGAAACGCTCTACACGACGCGGACAGTTCATTGCCTGATTGCGCAGCATTTCAATTCTTTTGCTTACAGGAATCTCTTGCATATATGACATCTCCTATTCATTGCATTTTCTTAAATTTTGAAAACATCCCTGCAACGGGTCAGCGAATGCCCTCCGTCACATAGAACACATTGCCCTACAATGCTGTCGCCTTTTCCGCATGTGAGGAATACTGCCAAATCGCCGATTTCTTCCGGCAGCCCAAAACGCCCGTTCGGTTGGGAAAGGCGTTCAATGGAATCACCTTCACTCCAGTTCATCATTTGAGTCGCAACGGGGCCTGGCGCAATGCCGTTTACGACAATTCCCTTGGGCGCAAGAATAATCCCCAACCCCTCCGTCAGTCCGCGAACACCCCATTTAGTGATACAATAGATATTTGTTGCTGGTCCGTAGCTTGTTTCGGATCCGATATTCAATATGTGTCCGCGCACGCCATTCGCAATCATATACTGAGCCGCCGCCTGACAAATGAAATACACACCGCGCAGGTTTATGTGATCAATATAATCCCATTCTTCGACGGTCAGCTCAAAAAAGCCGCCCTTTCCGCCATGCCCGCGAGAAGTCGAGCCGGCATTGTTTACGACAATATCAAGACCGCCTATTAAAGCAGCAGCTTCCGCAATCTTATCTCGCGCAATATGCGCGTCTGAACTATCCCACAACAGGGGCTTTGCCGCAGAGCCGCCAAGTTCTTCGCAAGCCTTACTCAGCATTTCCATATTTCGTCCGGTGATAACCACCTGCGCGCCGTTTTCAACAAACGCACTGGCGATACCCATCCCGATTCCTCGGCTTCCTCCTGTAATTAACGCTTTCTTCCCTTTTAGCATATTTTAACTACTCCCCTATTCAGATAATAATTCATCATGAAATATTCCGTTACTGTAAATAACTTTCCCGTCAATCGCAATGGTTGGATCATGAACATCAAAATCAACATGCTCTGGCGCGTGTATAATTTCGCCTCTTCTGGTATGGTTGTTCCCAATCGCAACATGCACACAATGCGTCTGATGACTTCCGTCGATGCGCCAACCAAACTGGTCATTTTCCCGCGAGGTAGTTGTGACGAGCCCAATTTCATCACATAAATCCGGAACCGGATCAACAGTGTCAAGAAGCTTTTGAAGCCGCTGCATTTGTACGCTGTCCCCCTCAAAACCCACTAACAGGCTGTCCTTGAAGATTAATTTCAGCGGTTCTTTATAAAGCTCCTGATGACCGGGGAACGCCGGACGGATAGGAAAGCCCCTCTGCCCATAAGCAAATTCTGAAGCACCGTCTGCGACAACAACGCCGTTTACGGTGCCTGCCGCCGGAATAACGGCGACCTCCGAATAGAACGGGATAATGGCCATAACCGGATACATTGCGTCGAGTTTTGTACCTATGTCGCAAACCAGATCCGTTCCTTTTTTGGTTGTGATATGTATCCTTTTAGCGGTTTTCAAAAACTCATGTAGGTTTAATGCCCTTTTCCTGTTGTTCAATACCTCTTCCTCGTTTAAATTCCATTGTTCCATTCCTGTCGATTCAAACGTAAACCGTTTGTTGTGGCCCAAAAGCGCCGTGTCGCATTCATCCCTGTCGCCCAAAAACCTGCCGAAATCCGTCAGCATTTGGTCCGTCAGCATAAACGTAACGTCGGAACGTAAAATCGCCTGCCGGAGCGGTTCCATAACCGGTAATTTCATATACCTTTCATCGCCGCCGTACATGTCAATGTCCACGATGATGCCGTTTGCACCCATTTGCTTTGCGACGTCGCATAAGGCGCGCCCGTTTTGGTAGCAGCCACTGTCAACAACAGCGACAATGCTGTCACCCCTTTTAATTTCCGCTATTTTTTCCAGTACAAACCTTGCGTTCTTAAAAATCCTTGAATCATCACTATATAACCGCATTATTTTCCTCCTGTTGGTTTATTTTATAAATATTTCTTTGCCACGTCTTCCAAAAATCGTTTTTGTTCACAAGAAATTGCTTTGAATGGAGGCCTGCATATCCCAAAATCAATACCCATGATTTCCAGCATTGCTTTTTCGCCCTGCATAACTCCTACTTTACGCAAATCATCCAGCACATGATTCGCTATCCTTTGTATTTCCTGTGCCTCCTCAACCCTGCCTTCGCGAAAAAGCTTATATATACTAACGAATTTCTCCGACATAAAGTTATATGTACTGCCAATTCCACCGTCAGCTCCCATTGCCAATCCTGCTAAAAAGGTCTGGTCAAATCCGTTGTATACAATTCTGTCCGGAAATGCGGTTTTAACGCGTTCCAGCGCATAGTAATCCACGCTTGTGTGCTTTAAGGCGATAAACCTTATGTCCTCGAAAAACTCCGCAATATTTTCAACGGACAGCGACACCCCTGAAAATTTCGGAAAATTATACACAACCATCGGCATGTCGACTGCGTTTACAATATCAAAATAGTATTTTTTAATTTCTTCAAAGGTAAATTTATAATAAAACGGCGCAACGGACGAAATTGCGTCGTATCCTAACTCTTTCGCATATTTTGCCAGTTCAATCGCATGAGAAGTTCCGATACAGCCGACATGCGCGATCAGCACCTTTGTGTTTCTCACAACCGATTTTGCAACCTGGAACAGCTGCTTTCTTTCCTCCAACGAAAGCAAAAAAGCTTCGGCGGTGCTCCCGCCTATATAAAAGCCGTTCACATCCTTTTGGATGTTCAATTTCAGCAATTGCTCGAAAGCCTTTTCGTTTATTTTATCATTGTGGTCAAAAGGGGTTAATGCCGCAGGCAATACGCCTTTCAATTTTTCTAGATTCACTTGTATCCCATCCTTATATTTAATATTTTCAATTAGCCTGACACAATAAGAACTCAACCGGTCCGGTACACAAAAGCCTTTGTTCATATGCGCCGGCAAAAAATTCGTCGCCGCGCGACGCTACACATCCGCCGATTTCTCCTCGACCGCTCAGGACGAAAATGATTGCGTATTTTTCATGTAAATCAATGGTTTGCTCTTCAGCAACAGTATATTTGAGCATTGTAAATTTGTCATTTCTGTCTTTGCCCACCAGCTCAACCGCGCCGCCGCTTACTGTTTTCGGGCGTACAAAATACCGATTTTTTGCTTCCTGCCTGTTTGTTCCTTCATACTTGAAACAGTCAAACATTTTCTGAAATCCTAAGCCGCAGTGCAGCTTTTCGTCGGGCAGCAGTATTCCTGAAGGGGTGACCCTTTCGGGGATTACCATCAGATCGGTCGGCTCCTGCAGCTCTGCCATAAAGCAATTCGCGCCGATCGCGTGGGGTATTCCTCCGTCGACAAAAACCAAATCCCCGGCGTTTACCTCAAATTCATGGAGCATTGAAAGCATTCCGTCGACGTCCTGCGCTTCAAAAAGCGCTTTCCATTTGTTTTTTGTGATGCCCTGTTTGAACCCGATATAAACGCTTCCGCCGCTGTTTAGCATATACCAGCACTCTGTTTTGCCAAAGCGGCAGCCGAAATTTTCGTACGCAAACGAAACGGTGGGATGAACCTGTATGACTAACCTTTCGGCGGCGTCAAGCAGCTTTAAAAGAATTGATATTTGTGCGCCGTTTTTTGTGATTTGCTTTTTCCCCAGCATTTTGTGAGCATCCCTGCTGATGATTTCTTTTAAAGTAACTCCCTGTTCCGTAACGCTTAACCCTTCATTTTCGATTTCCCTGTCGGGGTTAAACGCCGTCGCAACCGAAGCGATCCAGCGTTCGGGAAACCGGCTGGTACGCGGGTGTGTGTTTCCGGCGATTTTATCTAAATTTTTACCGCCGTAATAAGCGCGGCGAACCCTGTTTGGCATTAACTGAATCATCCGTTTACTTCCTTTTTTATAAAATAACCTCGGCGGCTTTTATATGAATTTCAATATAATGTACTTCAAAATCTACTCTCCCTCCGGTTGCAATTTCAATGACTGCGTATTTTTTTATATCCTCTATATTTAAAATATTGAATTTATAGCAGGTATTATCATAAAGATTGGTTTTTATTTCCGTTTCTCCGCAATAAACTGCTTTTGCGCTATTCACAAATATTTTAAAGTCCTTATCTTCTAAAAACTCGCCTCCTGAATCAACGCCCAAAATGAGTGATACCTCTGCTTTTTCAGGGATGCAGCCAACCCCCAAGCGAACAAATTGGTATTCCTGACCCTTTTGACAGACAAACGGAAGTCTGCAATTTATCTTTTCCCAATAATTAGGAAAATCATAATAAGACAATACATGGCTTCTTGAGCTATTGTTGACTAAATCCTTTTCGCCGATTAATCCAAGCAGTTTTGTTAAATTTTCGTATTTCAAGACGCTTTCTTCAAAGTCATGATTCGGGAGCCATCTTTCAGTTAAATCCATATAATTATACAAATATGTAAAATCAGCGCCGTTTGTCAAATATACCGCAGCGTTCCCAACCACCGTTTCAAAACTGCACGGCGCGGATTTGGCCCCATGATAAGGCGAAATTAAAATCTGGTGACCGGCAGCAAATTTTACGTTATACATCGAAAGCATCGCCTTCCACATCTCAACCGGTATATCATTATTGACCGATTCCCATCTTGGCAGAGCGACTACTGCATCTAAAAGACCTTCCTTTGCCCACTCCATAATGTCAAACCCAGCATTATAATTAGTTATTGGATTAGCATTTACAAGAACCGACAGCTTAATTTTATGCCCCCACACCTTTTCCGCCTTTGCAATTTCACTTTTTATTTCCCGTATATAAGCGTTTAGTATCTCCATTCCCTCAGTCTCATGCCCAATCTTGAAACACATCATCTCCCGTATAAAGTCAAGTTCAAGACCATACATATCATACCGCTGCAATACCTCGCAAATATAATTCTTTATATACAGCCTGATCTCCTCATTTGATAAATCATAGCATCCGTCATAATATCCGGTCGGCTCTCTGTGGCATACTCGTCTCAAATTCGGGTGTTTATGCCAAAACTCACTTTGATTTATACTTGTTTTATTCAGTGATTCCATGCAACTGTGACAATCATTCATTCGTATGGAAATCCACGGATGAATGCCGATTTCACGCAAAGTATCAATCCAAACATTATACATATCAATTCTCTGATTTATAAAAATATCATATGCGACGCTTGCAAATCCCTTCTTGTAATTTACCTGATAGCCATTTTCCTCTTCAAGCAAATATTTATCACAAAAGCTTTCCATATTATTTGAGGGAAAACTTGACACCTTCACACAAACGTTCATTACGAAATCCGTAATTTGCGTATCTTTATACTGATAAATAAAATCCTGCAAGTCTTTTTTTGTTACCCTTTGTCCCATATAATATCTGGTGTAAAAAAAATGCGTTGAATCCTCGTTAAACATGATTTTCAAACTTATTCATCCTTCCAACTGTCATATGGAATATCAAAATCTTTTAGCTTTTCTGCCAATTTACTACGCCATCGTAAATTCTGATTTTCTCCCGCCATTTGAGTAATCATTTTTATATTGAATTTCATAAATAGCTTTTAGGCGAATATCTGCTGATGATGCCCCTACTAAAATATCATATTTCCCACTTTCGACATGCCACTCATGCAAGCACTGGTTGAAATAAGCAAAATCCGATTTACCCAGCGTAAATTCTACAGTTTTATCCTCGCCTGCTTTTAAATCAATTTTGTTAAACTTTTTAAGCTCCTTAACAGGTCTTGTCACAACAGCATTTTTTTCTCCCACATATAACTGAACAACCTCTTTTCCGTCATGATTACCTGTATTTTTTACCTTAAAGCTTACCTTTACCGTGTTATCCGGATTATCTGAATAGTAACTGTCAAGCTTGATATCAGAATATTTAAAAGTGGTGTAGGACAGTCCGTGACCAAACGGGAACCATACATTTTCCGGATGCTCGTCATAATATCTATATCCTACAAATAAGCCTTCTCTATACCATGCTTTATATCCGTCGCCGACATAATCAATGTCGTCTCTCGCTTTTGTAATGAATGTCTCAGACAGCTTCCCTGATGGATTTATTTTCCCGAATAATACATCGGCAACCGCTTTGCCGCCGCCCTCGCCTGCATACCACATCTGAATAATTCCTTTTGCGGTTTTGTTCCATCTTACCGGAATCGTCGCCGAGCCTGTCTGCATTACTACAATAACATTTTCGCAGCCGTTTGAAGCCGCGTTAGCCATACCATTCATATAATTTGTAAAAATTATATTATCTCTGTCCCAATGCTCTGTTTCTGTATCAGCGCCATAATTGTCACCTAAAAAAACTATAATTGCGTCATAATCATCAGGCTTTATTGAATTCAGATGTGCAATCTGTTCAGCTCCCATATATCCCTGCTCATAAACCATATCATATTCAACTTCAATGTTTGTTTTAAGCGCATACTGCTTTATATAGTCAAGCGGCAGGTCGACAGCTTCATCCTTTAAATTAATTTTAGCGGCTCCAGACCCCTGAATGAGCGGTACCTCCGCAAGTCTTCCCACCACAAGTATTTTCTTATATTTTTTATTTGTTATCGGTAAAATATCATCCGCATTTTTTAACAGCGTAATACACTCTCCCGCCAGCTTTTGCGCTTCTTTGTGCTGATTTGTTCTGCTGTATTCACTTTTTTCATGTTTATTTACTTTAATGTCAAATACAAATTTCAGCATACGTTCTACCGCTGTATCAATTTGTTCCATTGTAACCAAGCCGGCATTAATTCCTTTTTTCAATTCCTCAATTATATTATTATTTGTCGGCATTTCCAAGTCAAGACCTGCTGATACGCATTTTGCTATATTATGTACAGCACCCCAATCGGAAATTACTATGCCGTCATATCCCCACATTTTCCTTAATATATCCGTTAATATGTATTTATTTTCAGAACAATGAACACCGTTTAGTTTATTATAGGCGCACATTATACTTGTGGGTGAACAATTCATTAAGAGAATTTCAAAGACACGCAAATAGTATTCATGAAGCGTTCTTTCGTCAACATCAGCATTAATATGCATACGTTCAAACTCCTGATTATTCGCGGCAAAATGCTTCACACATGCCCCGACGCCTTCACTTTTCAGACCGTTAACAAATTCTGCTCCCATTTCTCCTGATAAAACCGGATCCTCTGAAAAATATTCAAAATTGCGTCCGCAGTGAGGCGTGCGTTTCATATTTACTCCTGGTGCAAGAAGCACGTCAATATCAAGCTTATTGCAGTCCTTTGCTATTGCCGCACCAACACGAAAAGCAACGTCTTTGCTCCAGCTTGCGCCAATAGCCGAAGAACACGGAAAGCATATGCATCCTCCTTCAATACTGTCTTGCGGTGCTCTTACTCCGTTAGGACCATCTACCATACGCACGCGTGAAATGCCAAACTCCTCATACCAGCTTGGTGTAATCCTATTACCTGTAAGCATAAAAGCTTTTTGCTCAAATGTCATTTTCTTAATTATAACTTTAATATTCATCGCATCACATTCTTTCTTGAATTAAAGTCTGACCGGTGACTTCCCTGCAAATTCAAACTTGCCCATAAGCCCTGCAACAACCGCCTTAATAACCGACTCAACAGGCGAGTATGCATTTATATATGTCAGCTGAGTTTCCTTATAATATTTATACAAATATGGTGAGCCGAATGAAACTACGATTGTTTTATCCGCATTACTTACATTTGACGCCCATATAGTTGTCGCCTCTTCACCCCAAAATTCAAGAGGCCCTATGGGCATATGCGGCTGACGGCACAGTGCGAACAAAATAAGATCATAATTATACTGCACACTTTCTAACTCATCTGTCCAGATATTCCTGCGCATATCAGCCTTTACTTCCCAGCTTTCAAAAGACTCAATCAATTTTGAGAGCATATTATACTCATCATCACTTGGTGTAACTCCTATTATAAGCACCTTATGTATACTATTCTTTTTCAACGGCAACAGCCTATTATTAATAACAGTAATAGACTTCTCGCTAATCTTTTCAAGCAGCTTTTCAGCCTTTTTCGCACTATAGCTAACGCCTTTATTCTCTTTGTCAATTATACCATATTGTTTTTTTAACTTGCAAATCCTTCCGACAGCATCATCAAGTCTTGAAACCGATATTACTCCATTCAAAATATGTCTTTCCATTTCATCAATATAATCCAGCGATGGCCATAAAAGTACATCGTTACCAGCCATAAATGACTTAATAGCATTATCGGCAGCCATACTTCCTGTAAACCCTCCCATGACAAGAGCGTCTGTAACAACGACACCTTCAAACTTTAAATTTGTTTTTAATAGTTTACCTACCAATTCCTCCGATAATGTAGCAGGCGGATATGATGTATCTTTTTGATAACAGGGCAAATTAGTATGCCCTGTCATAAATGTAGGCGCAAACCCTGATTTAATAATTTCACTGTATAATTTACGGTATGTAGTGTCCCATTGTTTCTTTGTCATACAATTCTTAGAAAGGGTTATATGTGGGTCTATTTTTTCATTAACATCCGTACCTGGATAATGCTTCACAGTGGAAATGACTCCCGCATCTCTTATTCCTTCCAGAATTTGCAGAGCAAGCTTTATATTCAACTCATAATTATCGCTTAGCGCCCGCGTGTTGATTACCGGGCTGTCGGCAGACAGATTTATATCAGTATTGGGTGCAAACATCCAGTTTACTCCACATTTTAAAGCTTCGGCGCCAATTGTTTTTCCATATTCATACGCAAGCTCCTCGTCATTCGCCGCTCCTAATGACATTTGATGCGGGAACAGTTTCATTCCTTCTTTATCTGTGCCGTTTTCCATATCATCTGTAGCAAAAAGCGGAATTTTACTATACTTGTTATATTCATCTACTACCTTTTTGAATCCTACGTTCTGTTGTGTAAGCAAACCTTTAACCATTTTTCCGCTGTTAAACAATCCGCCAATGGGATATTTTTCTACAAAGTTTTTAATGCTTCCGCATTTTTTTATATGTTCTTCGGGAGTACATAAAGTTATAACTGTCTGCCCAATTTTTTCTCTTAATGATAAGCTTTCCCACATATAATCAATCTATTTCCTTTCCAACCATATCACTTATATAATATCGGTTGACGCATTATATTATTGTTTTCTGTTCCATATTGCCTAGCAAGACTTGATAACGATACTTTCGGCGAACCACATATTATATTATTTTGAACAATGTTATTTTTAGGATATCCGACTTCAGCGTCAGTTTCGTTATAATACAAATCATACACCTGAGGATATTGCACTCGCCAAATGTCACTTTGGAAAGGCACACTATTCAGCCTTACATAAAAAGTTCCTGTGGTCTTATTAAAATATTCCGGATTTCCTATATTACTGAAATCGACTATAATTATTGATCCGTTTTTACAAAGTACAAACAAATTGTTTTCAACTTTCGTATCCCTGCCTCCATGGATAAAAACTCCGTTACTGCAGAATGAAAAAACATTTTCATTAATTTCATTTCCGCTCAGCATATCATCCATATAAATGGCGTTTACACCGCCTCCGTTATATCCATATATATTATGAAAATAGTTTTGAGTAATTACATTTCCCCGCTGTGTCCAATCGCGCCCTGCATAAACCGCTCCTGTATCACTTCCAAGACTGCAAATATTATATATTTCGTTTTCAGCAATACTATGATTGTTTCCAGAAAAAATAATAGCATGCTGCGGCATATCATGAAGCTTGCAATTAGAAACCGTCGTACCCACTCCGTCAATTTTAATGCAATAGGATGAAGAGTTCAGAAACTTTGCAGTATCATATATTTCACAATTTTCAATTAAATTGTTTGAAGATGTAAGCGTATTCCTATTGCCACCGGATATGTCAATTCCGCCTTGTCCATTATTATATATTTCACACCCTGATACAGTAACATTAGTACAGTTTACGGCATTCAGCCCAACAACCCCGAAGCCGATAAATTCACAATCAATAAACGATATATTGCTGCAACCCGAGGCATAAACCCCTTTTCCAGCAGAATTTTTAAATTTAATCCCTTTAAATGTTACATTTCTTGCTCCGCTTAAAGTAAATATCGCACCCTGATTATTAGAAACAGAAATTTCTGTCACGCCGGCAGGCGGATAATAGTATAAAATACCGGCGAGATAATCAATATAGTATTCTCCCTCACAATCGAGTTCTTCAAGCAGATTATAGACAAAATACGGCATATCTTTTCTTGCCTCATAACTCATGTTGTCATTCACTAGTGTAATGGTCTTTGCCTGAGTGTCAATTGAAGAAATTCTTCTTGTTTGCCACCACCATAGAAATTCAACGGCTCCATATATCCTTGCTGATGAGGAATTAATCCACTTTTCGCATCTATTATCCGTATATGAAAAAACAGTTGGCTTTGATTTTGATGAAATACTTCCTGTATGAGTAAACCCGCTGTTCGGCCATCTGGCAATTTTTTGCAATTCACCATCGGCATACAAAAGGTTATTCGGATTATTAGCCCAGTAATCCCATTGTGTCCCCCATGAAGCAATCCCAAAAGCACTAAGTGGTACCTGCTTAACAAACCCATGTGCCTGTTCAGGTATTTTGGCTAATATCCCCTCATCAGTAACCGCCACAAGACTTGACGAAGAAATACTCTTTTTACTTGAAACAACTACATTGTCATTGTTATATGCCTGATAAATTACAGGAGCCTCCAAGCCATTGTTCTGTTCCGCAATAGCTACCGAACCCATAAAATTATATGTTCCGCCCATTAGATTTACGGAAATCACGGAGCCGGGGTTGTTTGTCCTTAGAATATTCGCTTTATTTTTTGCTGCTGCAATTGTATTAAGAGGGGTACCCACACTTAAACCATCATTCGAATCCGCTCCTTGCGTTGAAACATATATATTTATTGTCTCGGTTCCAAAGCAGACTGATGCGCATAACAAAAGAACAAATATTAGTATAACCGTAATAATAAACCTATACATACAATTTCTCATTATTCACTTTCCTCCTATTCAGCAGTCTCAACAACATTTACAATATAAGGCTTTACATTAATTGATTTTAATTTGCAGTTTAAGGCAAATTTCCCCTGCTGATCAATTATACCCTGATTCAAGTAGGCAATGCCGTTGTCTGAATCGTTTATTTTAACAGTCACCGCATTACCCGGCGTCCCGCTTCCCGTAACGATTATTATATTGCCGGCTACTATGAACGCCGCATCCTCTATCGTGGTATTGAGTGAGATATCGGTGTATTCTATAGCTGGTTTAAGAGGTATTAAATCAACCAGATTATTTAATAAAAATGATTTAATAGTATAACTCCCAGAAAATACATCTTCGGGTAGATTTAAATCTACTAAATATGTTTTCTTTTCTCCCGCTGAAGCTGCGGCAGATACATAATTCATTCCGTGCAGTTTATTTCCGTTTTCATAAATACATACTATTATATTGGCTGAAGTATCTTTTGCGCTGTTTGTTCCAAGCTCAACGCTTGTTTCCATAATATTGCTTGCTTCAATATAATTCATGTGAGCATTATAATATATTGGCTCGGAATCGTAATACGGCATATACTTCTCATTTCTAATTGCCTGCAATAGAGAGGTTCTGTACTCTTCCTTCATAGGGAAGCTGTCAATATATGCCGTATCTAATATATATCCTCCAAGTATTTGAATATCTGTGCCGTTTATTGGAACAAACGCTGTTTTATTATTAGGCAAGGCCTGATCTAGATGCCCGTATGTATATTGCTCATCAAAAGTGTATACGCCGCTTTTAAGCCGCACATACTTTGTCCCAACAGTAAGCGCTTTTTCAATTGTTTTAAAAGGCATATCATATGTGCCTGTATTTAAATCATCTCCACTCTCTGATGAAACAAAAACCGAATCGTCCGGCAGCTCAAAACAGTTTATATAACCAAATGAAGCCTTGCATTGTGTAGTATTGTTTGGTATTGGCATAAATATAAATTGAACTTTAGAAATATTTTCTAAGTTCAAATTCCATTTGGTCTGTATCCCTATAGCAGCCTGTACAAATCCATAGCCCGAATCCATAAGCATACTATATTTATAATTATTCAAGTCGCATACAATTCTTACCTTATAGTTTCCGCCTATATGAAAATTGCAATTTGTTAGCGCTGTCTGTTGATATGAGTTTAAAAATATTTTGCCATCCTGCCTTGTAGTAAATATTTGCTGAACATTTCCATCTTTATCTATCAGCTGCGGAAATGCGCTGTAAGCGTATATATACCCCTGATCCCAACACAGCTGAAAATCAATTGCTATAACCCCGACAGAATACGGCACGGTCATAGGAACCGTCACATTTATCCCATTTGAAGACGTTGCCCCCATATAATATACGTTGAGTCGGTCTTCTTCGACTTGCGAATAATTATTTTGGTTATAGGTTAATATCGAAACCCTCTGAAAACCATTATCGGCATCATTATATATAGGCTGACCGTTTACATTAAAGCATAACGTAATCATTATTAACGCAACCATTACAATTTTTGCTGTTTTGTTACAAATCATTGATTATCCTCCTCATAGTATATCATAAATTAAATTAATTTGATGAAACTAAAACCGTATGCTGTTCATCAGCAATATTTTTCATGACACAATCAATTGCATAATTTCCGTACTCATCCGGCACAGTGCTGTTCAAATAGACCATTTTACCCTGCTTGTTCATTATAACAACTGATACAATCTCAGCCGACGTACTGCCGGTTACGCTAATTATATTACCATTGCGGCTGCAATCCGAATTGGTCAATGTGTTTTTAAGCGCAATAGGTTTTGCGAAAAATACATTAACATTGTCGCCAACCTGTATTAAACTGAGATCATCCATTGAATATATTATACTTTCCATTTGCGGTGTTAATGCATTTATATCCCATGAATAAATCTGAATATAATCACCATTTTCAACATTACTTACCGACATTTGCGCATTTAGATTTTGACCTTCCCCTGCAATCACATTTTTTGTATCGCTCCCTACAGCCTTAAGCTTCCCGCTGCTGTTTTTATGGGTAATTATTATTGATACATTCTCACTTCCCTCGCTTGAAAAATTATTGCAGGTTACACCAAACTTTACCGAACTTATATTACCGGGCGTAAGCACATTGCCTGATATATCGGTTAACGAAAGATTCGAGAAGCTAAGCCCGCTTTCCGCAGTCAAATAATATACAATATCATTGCTTAACTGCACACCGTTGCACGCAAGGCTTTTATCAAAAATTATTTTATATACATTTCCCGCCACATTAGCTTCGTCTGATAATACAAAGGTATAACAACTGTTAACCGCATCATAGCTTCCTTGATATTCAGTGCTTGATGAATTCAGCAGCAGGCTGACCTTGTCCGCGTTTACAGCGTCAAACCACCCGTCAAAATATACGCTGATTTCTCTTGTTCCTAAAGGAAGCGTACCGCTATCGTTCGCCGTCAAAATGTTTGCACCGTCAGCAGTAATTTTCTTAACTTCAGGCATCGTTACCGAGCTATTGGTTATATAATACGCAAGTACGATACTGTCTGAGGCATAATTCGCATTATGGATGTTTTCAATTTCGGCTGTATGCCAGCCATTATTCAGATTTCCAAGTGAAAATGTTTGAAAAGTTTTATTACCATAACCTAAACTGGTCTCAAAATATTGAATATATTCTTTTGAAATTTCTTTATCTGTACCTTTGTCGACAGTGACCTTAAAGCTTCCCCAGTTTACTCCTCTATAGGATAGGAAAGCAAGCGTATTTCCATAAAATTTAAAATCCATAGTTGCTCCAAGAACACTTGTCTTGTATGTCTTTGTCGAAGTGCCTGTAGGACCTGTATAATTATTATCACCTACCATCCAGTCAGAAGATTTCGGAATGTTTTCAAAGTTATATGTATTAAGCGTTAAGAGGGCTTTTATATCCGTTGTGTTATTATATAAAAGCTCTTTGTCCAGAGGTCTTTTATAGTATTGCTGTGGGTTTGAGTCAATCAGCTGAACCATGCGGTTGTAATAAATCTGATAGCCTGCATTACCCGGATGAACTCCGTCGCCTGAAAGCTTATAAAATAAACTGTGTTTCGCTGCGTTTGGACACTGTGCCGCTTCCTCGACAGTTTTATTACAACAGTTGTCACATCTCCCGTGACCGGCATGATATGGACACGCAAGCCGCTGTGCGCTGCTTGTTCCCGCACAATAGTCACAATAATCATAGTCGCCGCCGTCTGCCAGAACCACATCGTGAATATAGCTGCGCAAATCAATAACCGGTATTCCGTAATATTCGGCAACCTGTTTATGTATATCACCTGTCGCAGTTTCGTTTTCCGCAGTTGTAAGAAGCAAAAATACAACATACGGATTTGAAGGCAACGCCTTACACTGCATTATAAGACTTTCGAGATTCCTTTTTAATTCTTCTTGTTTTCCTAAAATCGGGAAATATTTATCATTTACCGAAAATTCAATAAAAACCATATCAGGATTAACAGAGGCAACGTCCGTTGAGAACCTAAACATGCCAAATTCAGAGGTTGAACCACCGATACCGGCATTCTTTAACGTAAAGGTTTTGTTTGCATATTTATTTGTTAAATAATTATTTACAAAGCTAGGCGCCCATGCTTGAATATAATCCGAACCGTCTCCGGCTGTAAGCGAACCGCCCAAAGTGGCAACTGTTATATTGCTTTTACCTGCAAACGGATCAAATTCATCAGCATACGCACTCCATGTGCTTATTGAAAAGAATATTCCAAGCACCATAATTAGCACTATAGTTTTTTTTGCTATCAAGCTAACAACTCCTTTTATAATTCTCATCCATATTTGAATTAATCATTGAGGTATGTCAGGGCTGCCGCGCCTTAAAAACTGAAATATAACATTTAGCAAGGCATCCCTGACCAATTGTATTTAATCAGCTGGAAATTGAATCGGCAGCGCATACGGGGATAAATTCTCCATATTGTTCCATACAAATGCCTTTAAATAGCATCCATCTACATTATCAGGCAAGGTATACTCCGCGTGACCTAAATTTGTACCGCTTGACGCTTTTTTACTTGGCACTCTCACGTCGGTATAGGCTGCGTTAAGAAATGTATCATTACTGTCAAAGAGCGCAAAAATTAATGTAATATCACTGTCGGCGGAATTTTTAACCGGCACATATGCGTTTACTTTCGCATTTGCCGTCAGCCCTGTGAGGGCAGTGTTACCGGCGTTCAACAAAACCGGAGTGGGCACATTTTTTTCACTATCCAGAGTGTATATATTTATATTTTTGTAGTTAATATATGAGTAATATGTTCCATCTGTTTTTCCTAAATAGTTTGAAAAATAAATTTTATCTATTGTATATGCTCCATTGCCGTCGGCTGTCATAAACGCACTGTTTACGTATGTAATATTATTATAATTTTCATTTTCCCCACCAGCTACATATGTCTTTATGGAACCGTCGCTGCAATCAACAATAATTTGGAATTTAACGATATCCGTGTTATATTTAAATCCCGTTGTTAACATTGTGCCGTCATACTGGGAAGAGTTACTGCTGTAGATTGATCTGTTATCCGTAGTTCTTCCGTTCTGATAAAATGACACTCTTTTTGTGCCTCCGCCATAAATATTAAATAATCCAAAATTATTATATGTAGGCGGCAAAGGCTCAGTTGTGCCGTCCGAAAAGACCTTGCGCGCTTCACGCGTAAATTCAAATACAACCTTACCGCTATTAATTGTAGTTCCAAGCGGCACTTCCATTACGGCATCAAATACATTTGCGCTGTCAGCCTGAACAAATCCCATACCGCTTTGATCTTTGAAAAAATACATTTTTTTCGCTACAACAATATAGCCGCAATCTGATATAGTTTGATTATCATTAAACTGGTCATTAATATATATTGTTTCTGTACTATCACTAGCTGTGTGCTTTAAGGTAATATAATCATATTTAATATTTACACCCCCCCATATGCATCCCGTACCGTTACCGGAGTCATTTTTGAGCATTACTTCAATTTTATTAATTCCGCCTGCCGGCGTGCCCCCTGTAAGCGTTATTGGATAGCCAAGCTTTGCCTCAGAAGAGCTTGATGTGTACACATTGCCTTGAGAGTCTGTATTGCTTCCAGTATCATCATAGTATTTATCAGTAAGTGTCATGTATAATCCACCATCTCTAACACCCTTAAGCACAATTCTGTTGTTTGTATAATCAAGTTCTATAGTGCTTTTGCACGAAGAATTTGCTAACAAATACCCATATTTGGTAGTAGTACATAAAGACTTGTCGTTAACTGTACAATTTTTTTCATAAATCGGAAAGCACGCATTTGCAACAACATCACTTCCGCTGTATAACTTAACAATTAGTGAATTTTGAATTGCAACTTTTGAGCAGATACTAAACTCAACCTTTCCGGTTGTCGGAAGATCAGTTGTTATAGTTTTTGAAATCGTCGCATTAGATACTCCGCTGGAATAAATATGATATAAATTCATATACCCGTTAGATACTGTTGCTTCAATGCCTGGTGTAAATATAGCTGTAATCGCCTTTTCTTTAAGTGATGAAATATTCCCCGCCATATCAGGAATAATTACCGCTGCAAAAGAATTCAATCCCAAAGAACAAATGATTAAGACCGCAATAACAATACATACCATTTTTTTCATTTTTATTCTCCTCTCAAAATTTAATAATATCTTTCGCGCCGCGTTATTTTACTGAACACCTCCCCTTAAAAATGAATATTCGCTTTGATGCTTCCTCCTTCCTTACTTATCTCTTATGATAATAACATCCTTAACATATTGCCATTTACCCCATATTAAAATTTTGTCGCCATGCCTTATATTTTTATAATTAAATTTATACGTTATTTTTGGCTCATTGCCAGTTAAATCAAGACATGCCATCGGGGCGGTTGTAATACTGTCCCGTGTAAGCTCCGGGTTTCCGTTATCGTCCTTTTTAATAAAATATAATACGTTGCCGCCTACAAACTTATCAATCTCACCGTATATCTGCCAACGCGTTTTATCCAGCCACATTAAATCCATCTGTCCCTGCGGGCCTGTAGTTCCGGTACTGGTATCCGAAGTAGTACCGTTTGCGCCGTAAACATCAAGCTTAGTGCTGTCAAGCACCTTTACAAGCGCCGATAAACTCCCCTTTGTGTCTGTATCATAAATAACAACATCTCCCGGTATTACACTATTAAATATACTTTTTATATAATCGTTTGTTCTTTCACCAACCATTATTTCAACCATTTTTCCGGTTGTTGTATAACCGACAAGCGCTTTACCCTCCAAACCTTCTTCATCCAGAACATTTTTTATATATTTAACCATCACAAAATTACGGCTTTCAGCTATTGTACCGTTAGTATCTGTTTTTGAACCTGAATAATTCCTAATTACAGCTCCCGCTGTCATAATTTCGTTTATATCATAGAAGTAGGTTATTATTCCTAAGACGCGGTTATCATAGTTATGCGTTACCTCACATAAATCATCATCGGGGTAAATACAAAAAATATGTGTTTCCGCTGTTCTGTAAAACCTTCTCCCCCATGTACCAAGATAATAGCCATAATCTCTTGCTTGAGTATAAAAACCGTCATATTTTATATTCTCATTTGATGCAGTTGTATAAATCTTTGATATTTTTTTGTCCTCGTTTATTGCATATTTAATCAATTGTCTGCAGCCTTCACCTTTGCCTAAATCTTCCGCATTTCCGCCTGTAGCTAAGCTTCCCGCTGCATTTTTACTTGTTTTGTTAATACCGTCAAATAAAACCTTATCTGCAAACTCAAAAATTTCTGTTTCACTGTCGGTTTTAAGCAGCTTAACTTTCCATGAGTCGCTCAATCCCTTTTCATCATTTGCAGTATCGACTTTCAAAACGTAGCCATAAAACAGTTTATTATCATCAATCTTTTTTACCGACTGAACAGTATCGTATATGTCCAAATAGCAAAAAGCGTTTATTCCTGTTTTTAAAGATGCCATATACTCTGAGTTGCCGGCATTTTCAATACACTGCTTTGAAACCGCATATTCCTTATCCCCTATAGTTATTTTGTTTTCGGTTAAATTAACTGCTTTTATTATCCCCTCAACCGCTTTACTGCTTGCTTTTATATGTGCAAATTCAAAATCTTTTGAAAATCCTACAAGAAGTGTATCATATTCGCTTAGAACAGATATATCGGCTTTAATCCCGTCTTTAAAAAGAATATAATTATTTTTTTGCTTTGTCTTAATGCTGACATAACTTCCTGCGTCAATCAGGTTATTAAGCATAATGTCATCATTCCCGACGCTTGCGTTACCTAGTAAAACGGCATTTATACACTTAAATACGTATACATAATCAATTTTTCCGTCGTCATTATTGTCAAGCAGAGTTACGTCTCCTGTTTCAGGGCTTATATCATCCGCATTGTAATAAGGCTCAGTACGACCGTTATAAACAACCGTAGCGTTTGTTAAGTCAACTTTTTTAGCCATATCATTTTCATTTGAATAAACAAAGCTGTACGCGCTGAATTCAGCTGAGCTTTTCTTAATGTTTTCTGCATTTACATATGTAACTATATTTTTATTTAAAATTTCATAAAACAGCACAGCTCCATAATCATCGGTACTATCCTTTTTATAATATACCTTAAGTCTGTACCCCATATAGCTTTGGATATTTTCAATGTTTCCGTCATAAAAGGTGGTAGTCCCGATTTTAATAAAGCCGTCCGGCATCAGACTGCATCCGATTGCAGCGTTATATACAGTAGCATTTACAACATCCTCGAAAATGAAAATATTGTGATTCGCCTCCAGAAAGCTGCCCTGCTTTTTATAAACCGTTGTGCCGTCGTCATTAAACTTTGAAACATCAACAATCTCTGCATTAAGCCCGTTGTCCAGCAGAGTAATTAAGCTTTCATTTGTCAAACCATTTGAAAGGTCAACTCTTTTCAGTAATTTAATATCACCCGCAACGGATAAATAGCCTGTTGGGTAACCGCCTTTAGCCTCTGCCTTTACCCTATATCCAAAGATACATACTATGACCTTCACAGCCTGTTCCGCTGTTATTTCTTCTTCAGGATAAAAGCGTCCGTCAGAAAATCCTGATAATATTCCCAAAGATACACCTGCCGCTATAACCCTCGCGTAAAGATGATCCCTATCTACATCTGTAAATAAGTCTTCATTAACCTTATCAGGTATAAGTTCTGTATTGCCTGTATAACTCAAAATTATTGATACAAACTCAGCTCTTTTAACAGCCGCTTCCGGCTTTGAAAAATCTATGTTGTCGGGTAAAAGTTTTAAAGCAGCAAGCTTTGAGAGCTTTTGCGCGTATGAGCCGTCCTCATTAGTCTTTGCGCTGATTGTACTCATGCAGCATACATGTGACAACATTAAAATAAATATCAATATATTTTTTATTAATTTCACTATTCAATCACCCTTTATAAATTTTTCACTAAATTGTATATTATTTTTGCTGCCATAGCGCGGGTTACATAGCCGTTTGGAGCCATTTTCGAATCACCGACACCGTTTATTATTCCTCCGGCTGATAAAGCGGTTACTGCTGTCTTCGCATAGTCGGCTATTTCATCCTTATCGGTAAAAACCGCTTTATTTGTTCCGCTTATTTTAATTCCGGCTGCTTTAGCACACTCATTCACCACAACCGCCATATCCTGTCTTGTAAGTTTTTGACCAGTTCCAAAAAAATTATCACCGACACCTTTTATGATACCTTTTCCAACCGCGATGCTGACAGGTTCATAAAACCAGTCGTTTTCGTTTATATCACTAAATTCAACTTCCGTTTTTTCTCCGATAAGTCCCGTTGCAAGAACTATCATTTTTATAAATTCTTCCCTCGTTACGTAATCATTTGGTGCGAATATCTTTTCTTGCCTTCCTTTTACGACACCCCAGTCATAAAGCATCAAAACAGCCGGTTTTGCCCACTCCGCATCATCAAGGTCAATAAATGCCTCTTCCTTATTTATAACATTCGTCGGTATTTCGCTGTCAGGCTCTTTTACGATTGATACAGGTGCATAGCTGCTTGTAAATGCTCCGTCGCCCCCTGTGCTTCTCGGCTTTTTTTCATAACCAGCTGTATCATTCGTTCCGACTTTTGAAGCCTTAATACTTTCCAACGCATTTTCGATTGCCGATATTACAAGACTCTCATTATTAAAATTTTTATTCATTACATTATGCACTACAATATACTTTTCTTCGCTTGTTAAATTCGTGTATTCACTTTTAATAGAAGTGTTAACGCCAAGCATATCAAAGCTGTCTTCCAGTCTTTTCTTTGCTTCAGAAGGCGCCGCCTCATTAATATACTGCACCGCCACAGACGCTTCAAATGCAATCTTTACCTCTGCCGCGCTTTGATAGGTTCTGCCGCTTAAAATATTTTCAAGCGCGCCTTTATTGATTAATTTGCTGTAATTCCCATTAAAATCTAAATCAAGAATGGTTTTATACTTTTCAATTACTGGTAATTTCTTATCCTCCTGATTAAGAAGCGAAACAGCCATAGCCTCATTGATTGCAGTAATTACGCCATCCATCTCCTGAAAATTCTTACCAATAAGCATACTGTCAAAAACCGAATAATCCTTGATACTTAAATATAAATCTTTATCCATATTTATCAGCTTATAGTTTTCCAAGATAAAGCTTTTAAGCTCTGACGGAGTTTTGATACTATTATTTAATTCATACAAACAATCAATAATATCGGACTGATTTGCATAATATATTGAGGTTTCCCCCTGTGCGCCCCCTGCAACATTACCATAGCTGATAATAATTCTGTACGTTCCGCTATCTGCTGCGACCGGAAAGATGTAGGTAAATTCATTTTGTTCCGTAACATCAACAACATCAAAAATATACTTTTCCGGTTCGTCTTTTGATATGTCCGACAATTTATATGCTTCGCCGCCTTTTGCGACAATCGGCTTTAAAATTGTCATACAGGCTTCCTTATTGAAATTACCCTTTACCGTTAGTAATCCTGAGGTATCGACTGAGCAATGCTCCATAACAAAGTTTTTCGGCTTTAAATATACAAATCTGTATTGCTTATTTGTTTCATTATCCGAAACTAAAGTAACGTTATGTGCTTCAAAATCAGCCGCCTCGGCAACAATAGTTCCGCCGTTTACCGTTATCTTAGGGATGCCGTTTTGAGCGTTTACCGGCGTAATATAATACAGGCTTCTGTTCGGATCAAAGCTTCTGTCAATTGTACCGTCATTGACGCTTATATCCGTAATCTGCGCGTTTGCTGTCACAAAAAAACCTACGGCAAGTAAAACTGTCCAAATTGCAAATTTACTAATTTTCATCTTGCACCTTCTCCTTCAAATCCTCCTGTGTTAACGACATTACGGACATCGTATTATTGGTTGACTCAGGAGCCATACCCATAATAAAATATCCTGAATCCTTTACAGGTTTATCGGAATCATTGTAGTTAATAATGTCAACACCATTTACACGGAAAATAACTTTAACGCTACCATCCTCCTGGTCTATTGCCCCAATTTCGGCTATAAAATCCTCTCCATATTTAATTTGATCACATGGATATTCAATATATAAAAACTTTCCGGTACCATAACGCTGAAGCTCCACAACATTTTTTTGCGGCTTCATAATTAAAATGTACGCTACCTGCTGTGCATAAGAAGATGAAGAATCCATAGCTCTAATGCCAAAGTATGACCATGTGTTTTGATTTTCATAATCAAGACGGGCTTTATACTTCAATATCTGATAGCTATCAATTTTTTTCGCTTTATACCCCATAACCTCTTCATCGCCGCTTGCCGAGCGCGTCCATGAAATTCCTGTATTTTTCGCATTAAAATAGGCTTTATTTATCTGAAATGACCAGTTTGTAGGAGTTTCAAGCATATTATTGATTAGAATAACCTCCGAAACGCGGTTTCCTTTAATTCTGGCATATTGCTCGTCAAATTCTTTTTTATATTTATCCACCATCCTTTGGGTCAGCTTATCACCACTAAGCTTATTTTCAAAGCTGCTAATTATATTTTTCATTTTATTCTTGATGCCCGCAAAATATTGACCCGGCTGTGTTCCCTCACTCATATTTTCATAGGTTGCTCTTGCTTCTGCAATAGCTTTTTCCGCTTCTTCAAAATTAACAACTTCTTTTTCCGCAGTCTCAAATGAAAAATATCCGTCCTTGCACAAAACGGTTTTGCCTTTTTTAATATTCTTGGCGTTTTGATTAATTGCGGTTACACGCCAATAATACCGTGTTTTACCGTATCTTAAATTTTTTATTTTAATGTTATTTCCTTTTACAATTTCATCTCTGATAATATTTTTAAAATTACGGTCAGACGCTATTTCAAAATGGTACAGCCGTGTGTCAGGCTGCGTACGCCATTTAAAGGCAATTTCATCCGCGTTAACATTCGTGCTTGTGTTTGACGGATAAAGCAAACTGAAATCTTTAAGATTATCAAAACTCTTTCTGTATTCATTTAAATACAACCCCATTTTGTCAAACGGTATAGGCTGAAATCCCGGCAATACATCAAAAATTTTAGCATCATCCTTTAATGTCAGATCCATGTTCGCGAGGTCTTTAAAGCCTATATCTTCCGTCGTTTCGTAGCTGTCGCCAACCTCGACAATCCCTTCCCCTATCGTTTTGGAAAGTGCAATACACTTTTTTCCAGGAACACTGTTTGTGTATATTGCCACATTATTGTACGCTACGCTATGTTCAGGCAAATAAACATATCCTCGTTCCAGTATGTCATTTAGTTGCGGGTATTTTTCAAGCCATATCGGATCCTTAGCGTTAATTGATTTGAGCCTCGGCTCCCACCCCGGCAAAGATGAAATAACATTAAGCGTTTTGGGATCCCATGTGTATTTTTCACTATGCTGAAGCAAAACTAATTCGTTCTCTTCCAAAATAGGTTTTATTAAAATATTGTTATAAATTTCATTATACTGACCTCCGTGTATAAAAACGCCACGAGACGTATTGTAGAAAATGTTTCCATGCATTATCTGTCCTGTAGAATGATCGTCCATATAAAGTACAGCTAAATTAAGAGGAATATCATGAAAATAATTATATCTTACTTCATTGTCATACATTGTAGGATCTCTTCCCGAATGCATTGCTCCCGCGTCTGAAGCTCCGTCTGTCAGCACATCAAATACCTCATTGTATTCAAATATGTTCTGATTTCCCCATACAGAAGCGCAGATGTGAGGCGTATTATGAATCTGATTATGAGCCATTCTATTTGCTACGCCATTCAACCTCATTGCATGAACGTTGGTTCTGTTTATTATTGCAGTATTATATATTTTATTATTTACAACCGTTCCATAACCGGGAATTAATTTTTGCCTGTTTCCTGAACTCATTTCAATAGCGCCTGAACCAAGATTATATAAATCACAGCTGTCAACCGTGTTATACTGCCCTTCCCCTTCGATTATTATTGCCGTTGCCGCAGTGTTCCTTAATGTGCAGCCGTAAATTCCGCAATTATATGTTGCTTTCATATTAAAAAATCCACCTTGTGAATTTTCAAGAGTTATATTTTTAAATTCAACATATTTTGTATCCTTCATACTAAACATGGTATCCTGCAAAACAGGTATCTGAAAATTTGACTGCGCGAAGCTTCCCGTCTCAATATCACTTGCATAAGGAATAATATACAACATAGAATTTTGTGTATCAATATAATATTCATTTTGCATATCCAGCTCTTCAATAAGGTTATAAATATACCAGTTTCTACCTTTTGGGACAGGAGTATAACGCGGGATTGTATTTGTTCCTACAGTTCGCTTTTCTGTATTAATATTTGTTAGTTTCAGTTCATTCGCATCCCATTCCCATACCCAAAATCCATATATCCATGCATTTTCGGCTTTGCCCCAGTTTAGTATATTATCCTCATTTACCTCAAACTCAATACCACTTCTATCTTTACCATTACGAATTACATTTCCTGTTTTTGCGTAGCCGTTATTCGGCCATCTGGCTATATCCATAGGTTCGCAGTTATAATAAACGGCTATTGTCGCGGGATTGACACTATTGCTTAATGTTTTGAGCCCATGTTTTTGTAAATCGACCTGCATTATACTGCTTTGATATTTTTTTGGTACCCTCGACAGTATATTTTGCGATGTAAGCTGCGAAAAATCCGCGCCTTTTATCGAAATCCCTCCTTCAAAGAAGACCTGTTCTCCCGGATAAGCACCGTATACTATTTTGCATTCTTCATTTCCGCTGTCTGTGCCGTCAAACATAATGCCTTGGTCAATAAAATATTCACCAGCTCTGAAATATACATTTATTCCTTCGTTAATATATCCGATATCCTTTAAAACCTTTTTTACGTTTTCCTTTGCAACATAAATACTATCATACGGTTTTTTCAATGTTCCGTTTGCTATTATTGAGCCTTTTGGAGAAACAAAAATACCAAACAGTGTTTCAATCAAAACGCTATATTTTGATATTTCGTTTATAATACTATTATCCTGCGACAAAACAATAAGCCCGTCTTTTTTAGTGTATTCAAAAGAATTTTGTTCTGCAAAACCCTTAAGATTAATATACTCTTTTCCGTTTATATCAGTATTTTTATCAAAACAGAAATCTTTAAATATTTTTTCCATGAATGGAGCATGAACGAAAATAGCTCCGTCATATAAAACAGTTACATTTTCACAATTTTCATCAGCCGATATCCTGTCGCCATATATGATAGCCTGAAAAAAATCTTCATAAAATATTACCGACTTATTTAGTATATTTCTTACAAATTGATCTTTAATTGTATCCGTATATTCTGCGGCAGTTACTAGAGCCACATTATTACAAAGCGATAACGAAAAAATTATTACTAATATTGCGCATTTTTGTATGCAAACTCTTAAATAATTCATAATATCCCACCTTAATCGTCAAATACAGGCATTCCCGAAAGATCAGTCAGACTATTCCATACAAATGTCTTTACACTATAAACACCAATGCCGGAAATATCAATTGTTTCCTGATATTCCTTCTCTGTTGTATTAACATTTATTATACTTGCTTTTCCTTTTTTCAGCATTCCTGAATTGTCATATAATAGTGTAATCAAAATAAATTCCCTTGAAAACCCGGAATTATTTACTATTTTAGTTTTAGCTTTTATTATATTGACATCTTCTGTGACTACTCCTTGAAGCAAAATGTCATTCTGATTAAAATACTTTGTAGCGCATCTGTATACCGGAGGTTTTTCAGTAGTAAAGCTTATAGTCATTGGAGCTGCGGAAATCAATTCATTGCTCTTTAAACCACTTGTTACCTCAACCATATACTTCGTGTTATATAAAAGACCGTGAGGATAATACAGCCTGACCATAGAATCATCATTTTCATCCGGATATGCACTGCACTCAACTGTAGTACCGTCTGTTTTTTTTGTAACTATATTGCAAAGCGAATCTTTATATAAATTTTTTTCGAACTTTAATTTAATATCTGCGTCCGTTCTAAGTCTGTCAAGTGTTGCAGGAAATGTTTGCGATAAACTAAACATCTTATTATTAATATTGATATCCTTATATCTTATATATCTATATAACTCGCCGCTGCCAATTGTACCGAAATAGCCCGAAAACTGCAATGAATCAATCGAAAATTTTCCATTACTGTCCGCCGTCATGACGGTATTTTCGTCAAGACTGATTTTTTCATATTCATTGTCTGCCACCGACATATAAATTTCAAAAGTACCTTTATTACAGTTTGCAACAACGGCAAATTTTCGTTGTGTTGTATTATATACAAACGGTTGAGTATATTGTACCTTATCCGCGCTTACGGAGTCATTATAAATCGGAGACGGAGTATCAACGCTGCCGTTTTGAGAGAGGTTTATTCTTGACGAGCCGTTACCAATCACACTGAAAAAGCTGTTTTTATTAGTTGACGGGCATAAAATTTCCGTTTCAGAATTTTCTTTATATATTCCCATATCAAGGGTAAATGATATAACCGCAGTTCCGCTGTCTATTGTAGTTCCAAGAGGTATATTAAGGCACGGTTCATAAATGTTTACTTTGTCGACCTGAAAAAAACCTATGCCTTCATTATCTGTATATGGATAGCAATTTTTATTAACAAGCTCATATCCATAATCAAAAAGGGGTAAATTCTGATCAAATTGATCATCAAAAATAACATTTGAGGTTCCATTTTCTATATGTTTCAAGGTAATATAATCGTATGTATATTTTACATTCCCCCAAATACAACCATCACCATTGCCCGCTGTTTCTGTTGCCATAATTTCTACTTTGTCAATTGCGCCTGCCGGTACATTTCCGGCAAGAGTTATTGGATAGCCAAGCTTTGCTCCGGCAGAGTCTTTTGTGTATACATTGCCTTGAGAGTCTGTATTGCTTCCCGCATCATCATAATATTTGTCAGTAAGTACCGTATTGGCGCCAGGTCTGCTTCCGGTTAATACTATCCTGTTATTTCCATAATCAAAAGAAATCGTACTCGTACACGGCCAGTATTGTTGTTGATATCCATAAGGTGTTTTACTGGCTGATTTTGCTCCATTTATTGTACAGTTACCTTCATTTTTTGATATAACAACATTTGCGGCAACCTTATTCCCACTATAAAAATTAACCATAAAGCCGGCGAAATTATTCAACGCCAGCATTGTAAATTCAAATTTACCTGTCGTAGGAAGTGGCACATCTAATTTTTTTGATATTGCCACTTTTTGATTGCCGATGCTGCCTTTTAAATAACGCAGATTCAGTTTTCCATCCTTTATAGTTGCCTCCGCGCCTGCATTTGCCCCTGTAATTTTTGCCCCTATATCCATTAAGGTGACAGATTCCTTGCAAAGCCCTTCAATTAATATTCCGGTATTCGCATATACAGATATTGAGAGCGTCATGGTCGATATAATGAATAAAGATAGCATTTTAGTTAATATTTTCATTTTTCTTCTCCTTTTTCAGATATGCATATTATTACTGCCCGCAAAATATATCAATCTGCCTTTGATATTCATTTATATAATCCTGAACCCCGCATTCATAAAGCTTTTTCTTATAATCGTCCCAGTAATTATCCGGATCCTCCGTGCCCTGCCGAATACAGATATACTCATCCGTTACAGCCTTCAATTTTGTTATAATATTTTTTATATTTGTAATGTCAAAATCAAAGCTGTCAAATTGAGTTCTCAAAGCCGTATCGTTTGACTTTTTCGTTTCCTCCCAAATATCGTCAGGTTGCCCCGGTAATAAATATGCGTTAAACTGATTGCCGAATTTCCAAGATGCCATAGGGCAATATCCGCTGTTATTAACAAGCTCAATTCTATTATCGCTCACTTTGTTATAATGCTTGCCTTCCACCCCAAAGCAAAGCAGGTTATACACCGTTTTATCAGTGTTGAGTAATTCGACAAATTTTATTGCCTGCTCCGGATGCTTGCTGTCCTTACCTATAGCGAGCATTGTTGACCTTGCCTGTAATTTTCCGAATCTTATAGGAGATACTCTTTTCTGATATACTTTATATCCATAATTTGCTTCAAACTCGGATTCATTTCCTGGTTTATATGTTTGTACGGTAACGGCGTATTTCCCCGCTTTCAAGTCGCTTGTATCATCCATCACGCTTGCAATATCCCTTCTTATATACCCCTTTTTGTACCAATTATTCAGCTGCTTTGCCCTTTCATAGGTTTTTCCGAAATCCTGCCCGTCTGTAACTACATATTTACCTGTGGATTCATCTTTATAAACACCAGTATAGTATTCGCCATAATTATCATTTTCTTCGTTCATACTTCTAAAGGACGCAACGCCATACGCCGGATGAAATGGGTATATCCCCGGCTCATTCTCCTTTATTATCTTCAAAAAAGGTTCTATATCCGTTGTTTTTGTTAAAGAATTAACATCAAAATTATACTTATCGGCCAATTCTTTATTAATTAATAATGCTGTAGCATGAGTTAATATCTGAAGATTAGGAACCGCATACAAAACTCCCTTGATTTTTGCCTGTTCCCATACATAGTCGGGCAGCTCCGCAGCAAGCTTAGGCGTGCTTTTAATCAGATCATCAAGCGGCATTAACCCACCTTTTGAAACAGCATTTACCATTGTATTCATATATCCAAACCATGCGATGTCATAGTCGTCACCGGAAGCCATATTCATATTCATTCTATCCTGATATGCCGCCAAATCAATAAACTGCAAATTAATCTTTACGCCCAGTTTTTCCTGTGTAATCCTGTTCAATTCGTCATTAACGAGGTTTAAATCTGCCATTTTATCATTTGGTATATACCATTTTAAAGTAACACCGCTATCTGTTACTTTCTTAGTTGTACAACCGCAGCACATATTTACGGCAAGTAATATTAAAATAACAATACTGATAGATTTTTTCATTTTTTTCATCCCTTCATTTATAGAAAATTTGGCATTAGCCTTTTACGCTTCCCACTGTTATTCCCTTTACGAAATATTTCTGAAAAAAAGGAAATACCAATAATGCCGGACCTGCTACCACAACTGCCATCGCCATTCTTACGGTTTCCGTAGGTATATCCTTTATACTGATTAACGAGCTCTCAAATGTACCTGAGTTTTGCTGCAATAAATTTATATTCATCATTATTTTCTGGAGTAAATATTGAAGGCTTAATAACTTCTCATTATTTATGTAAAGCATGGATGTGTACCAATTATTCCATTGCCCCAGCAGCACAAACAATGACACTGCCGCAAGTACGGATTTTGAAAGCGGCAATACCATCATGCAAAATATTCCGATTTCATCCAATCCGTCAATTTCCGCCGATTCTAAAATCGCTTCAGGTAAGCTTGAGAAAAATGTCCTTAGCATAAAAACAAACCACGGGCTGATTAACCCCGGTAAAATATATACCCAAATAGTATCATCAAGATGAAGATATCTGGTTATTAAAATATATAATGGAACAAGTCCGCCCGAAAAAAGCATAGTAAAATAAAGATAAAATGAAATTGCCTGTCTGCCTCTGAGTTCTCTTTTTGTAAGCGGATATGCCACCATCGACATCAATAGCACTGACAGTACCATTGTAATAAATGAAAATCCGGCAGTAACCTTATATGCCTGAAATATATCAGAAGCATTTCTAAATATGTATTTATACGCTGACAAATCGAAGTTTTTAATTAAGAAGCCGTATCCATAGACAGCAATATCTTTTTCAGATGAAAAAGATATACATACTAATAATAGAAAAGGCATTATTATTAATAAGGATAATATAATCAATGCAATATTTAAAACAAACTGGGCAAACTTATTTTCTTTAGAATTCAGCATAATAAGCTCCTCCTTAAAATAATGCCCTGTCGGGGTCAATTTTCTTAACAATATAATTTGTAATAACAACACATAAAAATCCTACTACAGATTGTAAGACTCCAGCGGCGGAAGAAATAGACATATCCCCAAGTACGCGCATTGTTCTGAAAATATATGTATCCATTACATCTGCAACAGAATAAAGCGCGCTTACGTTTCTTGTAGTCTGATAAAACAAACCGAAATCCGCTCTGAAAATCCCTCCTATTTTAAGAATACCCAAAATAGTTATAAGCGGTAACAGCTGCGGTATTGTAATATGCAAAACTTCCTGCCTTTTATTTGCCCCGTCAATCCTTGCCGCCTCAAAAAGCTCAGTGTCAATTCCCATCAATGCCGCATAGTAGATTACCGAATCCATACCTATACTTTTCCACACAGAGCAGATTGTGAGAATGGCAGGCCAATACACAGGCTTGGAATACCAATCTATTTTTTCATGACCTGATAATCCTATGAGTTTATTTATAAATCCATAATCAGGGTTTAAAAATGCATAAACCATATAGCCAGCTACAACCCATGATAAAAAATTCGGCGTTATCATCATCGTTTGATATATCTTTACGCCTTTCCTGTTTCTTGTTTCAAATAACAATATCGCCAATATAATTGCGCAAACCATACCAACAATTATAAAAATAAAATTCATGACTATTGTATTAACAGTAATTCGCATAAAATCATCAGACATCATGAATACCTTAAAATTATTTAGCCCAACCCATTTGCTCCTTAAAATACCAAGGTCATATCTGTACTCTTTAAAAGCTATAAAAATACCAAACATAGGTATATAGTTAAATACAAACACCAATAACAGCGGAATTGCACATAAACCGTATAGCTGTACATATTTTTTTCGTTTTAACCCACCACCATTCTTTAATTTATTAGATAAGACAACATCAACACTTTTCAAATTAATACACCTTCCTTGTTAAATAAAAGCTAAAGAATGGCTTTAACCTCTGTATTTATTATATCATTTATACATGCTTTTGTATATTATCACAATTGTATCATTCATGTACATAATTGTGTTTTTCTATTGACTTCATTTATAGAATAAAGTATAATATAATTGATGTTAAATTATTATAAAAAAATGATTTATTATCCAATAAAGGTGGTGAATTTATATGGCATATTCATTTATATTTGTAGATGATGAAGATATAATTTGCGAGAATATACAGTATATGGCGGATTATAATGCGTTGGGTTATGATTTTGTCGGTTCTTTTAGATCTGTTTCTTCGGCTGTCAGTTTTCTTGAAAAAAATCATGTTGACCTCGTTTTAACAGATATTGTTGTAGGCTCAGAATCCGGGCTTGATTTAGCGGAGATATGCTCAAACCAGTTTCCTGATACATTAGTAATTTTAATAAGTGCTCATCGAAATTTTGAATTTGCACAGCGCGCTCTCGATTGTCAGGTTTTTTCCTATCTTGTAAAGCCTACCTCATGCGAGGATTTAACAGCAGCGTTATCCAAAGCAAAAATTGAGCTTGATAAAATCAAAAGCATAAGCCCGCTTTCTTCCTATTTATACGCAGAGGTTAATTACCACTCTTCGATATCCATGGCGCTTCAATATATTAATGAGCATTTTACTGAGGATATTTCACGCAACGACCTTGCAGTACAGTTAAATATAACCCCTCAATATTTTAGCAAGTATTTCAAGAAATACACCGGCAAAAGTTTTGTTTATTATCTTAATGAAGTACGCATTAATTATGCCATGAAACTTCTGCATAATCCAGCTTTAAAAATAAATGAAATCAGCAGTATGTGCAACTATATAAGCCTACACTATTTTCTTACTTTATTCAAACAGTTTACAAGCCTTACGCCTACAGAATACAGAAAAAACATTGAAAGTAAAGAGGATGATAAGCTTGAATATCCCTCATAGTCTTAATTTAAAAATAAATAGAATCACACGAAAATATTTCAAAATAATAACTGTTGCTTTGTTGATTCCGTTTTCGATTATGACCTTAATCGCGCTTACATATTATACGCATATATTAACTGTACGTGTAATAAGCCAGCAAAAGGATTTCTTATACCAGTTCAAATCAAAATTTGATAAGGAAAATTTTGAATCTCTAAGTCTTTTCAACCTGTTAACACAAAATGAATATATTGATCAATATTTTAATTTATCTGATTTATATTCATATTCAGGTTATGAATCAAGCGCTTATTTCAAGCAACTGTCTAAAATAATGACAAATATGCTTTTATCCAATACAAATGTGTCATCCATATATTTGTATAATTCAAATATTGAATATGTTTATTCGAATAGGTATTCCGGATATATAAATAGCATATCTGATCATAAATGGTATGATTTGTATCATCAGAACAATGAGAAAAACTTTGTTGCACTAAACAAAGAAACTAATGAAATATCGTTTTATTTTAATTTTCATACACAAAATAAAAAATGCGGCTTTATCATAATTAATATAGACGCAATAAAATTCAATAATACCTATCCCAATAATTATACAATTTTCATTACAAGTAAAGATGGTCAAATAATTCAAAGCAATGATTTATCTCAAAATAATTTCCCTGATATTGCAAATCCCATCAATGCTGATCAGCTTTCCGAAGAAATCATAACCTCTCGTGTTGGCAATAACGTTATTTCATTAATTAATTCACCAAACAGCTCCTTTATTTATATAATAAAAACAAATGGTGTGCTAACCACAGCTGAATACAGAAATTGCATTCTGTTTATTATCTCAAGTATTATAATAACTTTATTTTTAGCTATTATAGTTTCTATTATTCTCTCTATGGAGCTTTCTGAAGCCGTATCCAACATTATGCTATTACTGGAACCGCCTCAGATAAATGGCAATAATAAAAGACGAAAAAAGGAATTTATGTATATCATAAATTCCATAATTAAGAATTCACCGGATAAAATCGAGCAGATAAATATATTACTTACCGAAAAGCTATTTTCGTTACGCAAAGCCCAGACTATTGCTCTTCAAACGCAGATAACTCCGCATTTTTTATATAATACTCTTCAAGCTATAAATGCCGTTACTCTGGGAGTATGCAAGGGCGATAATGACGCTTCAAAAATGATAATACTTTTCTCAAACATACTCCACAATACTCTTGATACCGAAAATTATTTAATCCCGCTTGAAGATGAAATTATTTCTGCAAATGACTTTATTAAGCTACAGGAATATAAAAATAAAAATCGATTTAATATAGTATGGCATATTTCCGATGATACAAAACAACTTTATGTTGTAAAGCTTTGTCTTCAGCCAATACTGGAAAATGCAATAACACATGGTGTATTACCAATTAACACAATATGTACAATAAATATTACAAGCTACATCCAAAATAAAATATTCTATATTGAAATCCAAAATGATGGTCTTAGTATCACCCCTGAAAAACTGAATGAAATAAACGCCTACCTAAATGATTTTGAAAATATAAAAGAAAGCAATAGTATTGGTCTTAGTAACATAAACCAACGTATAAAGCTTGTCTTTGGTAAAGAATATGGATGCTTTTTATATTCCGAAAACGGATATACGACAACCCAATTAAAAATGCCGGTATTATCTAGTAACTACAGCTAAACACATATTCTTGCAAAAGATGATATTTTCCTTAACATATATAATTTCATGCATCTCCCTATAATGTTATTATAATACATTAGCACCAATTATCATCATTTCGCAATGCATAAATAAATAAATTGCGAAACTCTAAATTTTTTAGTATTTCTTGGTAAGTAAAGCCCTCTCTGTGCTTTCAATCGCTTTCATCGCTTCCTCATCCTTTTGATACACCATATAGAAATACAACGAATCTATAATGGCAAGCTGGGCGATACGGGAATTGAGCGCTAAAATGCTGTATTTGGTTTCGTCCGCGGCTGTGTTTAAAACAATATCGCTTTGCTTGACAATCGGCGATTTTCCGTAATTGGTAATACAAATGGTTACAGCGCCGCGCTGTTTTGCGATTTTCATAGCCTCAACAATATCCTTTGACGAACCCGAATGCGAAATACCGATTACAACATCCTCCACTGTTAAATGTGTAGCGGCAATTGCCTGCATATGATTATCCGAATACGCAACGGCGCGGCAGCCTGCCCTAAGAAATTTATGCCCGGCGTCCATTGCGATTGCAGCGGAATTACCCAGCCCGAAAATCATAACCGATTTCGCATCTTTTATTTTTTCAGCGGCTTTGGATATATTATCCTTGTCTAGCACCTTTTTTGTGCGTTCAAGCGAGCAGTATATATCATTGCAAACCTTTTCAAACACCGCATAGCAATCGTCCTCTTTGGTGATTGTGCCGCTAATGGTCTGTTTGTTTTCCTCGCGCGCCAGTGAAATTTTAAGCTCCTGATATCCGCCGAACCCCAGCCTCCGCGCGAACCGCACAATGGTAGCCTCGCCGCATCCGCACTGCTCCGCAAGCTCGCTGATGGACAGCGGAATCAGCGAACCCGGGTTTTGCAGAATCCAGTCCGCAATCTTTTTTTCGGCTTTTCCCATTTCGTTATATAATATTTGAATCTTCAATGACGTTTTATTCAAATCTATCATCCTTTTGAAATATATTTTCATAATTATTATATAATATTTTGTGCAAACTGTCAATAATAAAATATTTTTCACAAAACTATTGAAATTATATTTCATTCGTAGTATAATAATGTTGTATATATATTTAATATATGAAATATTATTTCATAAAGGAGAGAAAATAATGCAGATAAACAGTTTTATGCTTGACATGATTTTATGCGAGCTGGAAGACGCGGTAGGCAGAGAAAACTGCTCCACGCGCGAAATCGACAAGCTGACCCACGGCGTTGACTATTTCTGGCTTTCCCGTATGTGGGCGGACAGAGGCGAAAGAATGCCGGATGCAGACATTATTGTGTCGCCCAAGGATGCGGAGGAAACCTCCAAAATCCTGAAAATCGCAAATTACTACAAAATCCCCGTGACCACATGGGGCGGCGGCGGCGGAACTCAGGGCGGCGCGTTGCCCGTTGCGGGCGGTATTCTTTTGGATACCAAGCGTATGAACAAAATTTACAACGTCAACACAGATTCCATGTACATAGAATGCGGCACAGGTGCGATATACAAGCATATCGAATGGGCGGCCAATGAAAAGGGATACGCAACCATGCACTATCCCAGCTCGCTCAACTGTTCCACCGTGGGCGGATTCTTAGCTCACCGCGGTATAGGCGTGGTTTCTACAAAATACGGTAAAATTGACGATATGGTTTTGGGAATGGAGGTTGTTCTGCCAAACGGCGATATTATCAATACCTCCCCCGCTCCGAAGCACGCCGCCGGGCCTGATTTGAACCAGATTTTCATAGGCTCGGAGGGTACGCTCGGAATAATGACCAAAGCGCAGATGAGAATTTATGCGCAGCCGGAGGAGCGCCGTTTCAGAGGATTTTTGTTTAAAGATATGACATCTGCGTTTCAGGCAGGAAGAGATCTTTTGCAGAAGATTAAACCTTCCGTAATGCGGTTGTATGATGAAGCCGAAACCAGCTCACTGATTAAGAAAATCGTAGGTGTTGAGAAAAAAGGCGCGTTTATGAATGTTGCCGTTGAGGGCGTTGCTGAAATTGCCGCTTTAGAAGAGAAAATACTCATTGAAACGTTCACCAAGTACGACGCTGAGGATTTGGGCAGCGAATACGGTGAAAAATGGTGGAAGGAACGAATTACTTTCTTCTATCCGGGTCATATGTTCGACCTGCCTCAAATGTTTGGAACCATGGACACCATTGCACCCTATGATAAAATTGAAAAAATATATTGGGAAATGAAAAAAGCTATTGAAACAAACTTCCCCATGGCGAGGTTTATCGCCCATTTCTCACATTGGTACGAATGGGGCTGTATGATTTACGACCGTTTTATTGTGGACGAAGTTCCGCAAGATCCGCATGAAGCGCTGCGCTTGCATAACGCCATCTGGAACTGCGGCGTAAGAACCGCCCTTGCGAACGGCGGTGTGGTGAACGACCATCACGGTGTTGGAATTAAGCTGGGCAGGTTAATGAAAGAGCAGTACGGCCCCGCCATGCAGGTGTTTGAAGGTCTTAAAAAGCAACTCGACCCGAACGGCATTATGAACCCGTATAAATTAGGACTGTAAAGGAGGAGAAAGACATGCAGATTTCACAAAAAAGCAAAGAAATCATAGATTCCTGCCGATTCTGCTGGATGTGCAGGCATATCTGCCCTATCGGCAACGCGACCGGTCAGGAAAGGAATAACGCCAGAGCAAGAGCGCTTTCTCTGTCTTTGGTGGAACGCGGTTTTACAATGACGGAGGATATAATTGATAATGTGTATGAATGCGCCCTGTGTGGAGCTTGTACCAAGGAATGTGTCACCGGATGGGATCCTGTAAAATTCACCAAAGAGGTTCGTCTGGATATTGCGTCAAGCGGTAAACTGCCCGATTATATAGAAAAAATGATTTATAATATCGAAAAAACGGGCAATGCTTACGGTGAAACAAAGATTAACAGTAAGCTGCTCAATGAAATTGAATCCCTGCCTAAAACAGCGGATACTCTGCTGTTTCTCGGCAAAGACGCTATATGCAAAAGTCCCGAATCGGCCATCAGCGCAATTAAGCTGCTAAAAAAAGCCAAGGTTAGCTTTACGGTGCTTGCGGATGAGCCGGATAGCGGATACGCAATGGACACATTGATAGGAGCGGCGGAAGAAACGCGCCAAATCATGCTTGACACAGCGGAGAAATTGGTTTACAATACAATTATAGTATATGATCCGGCGGACGCTAAGGTATTTTTAAGGGAATATAAAGAATGGAATATTGCGCTGAAAGCGAAAATCAAAACCTTTACCACCTTTGTCGCGGAGTTAATTAAAAACGGCAAATTAAAACCGAAAAAATCCAAAACGGTTTACACCTTTCAAGACCCTGCGCTTCTGGCAAGGGATTTAGAGGAAACCGCGCCGGCAAGAGTAATTATCTCCGCCTGCGGCGAGCTTTCCGAAATGCTTATGAACGGCAAGGATACCATGTGGGCAGGCAATCTTTTAATGAATGAATATATGCCAAAGGTGATGGAGCTTGTTTCTTCGGAAAGATGGAACAACGCGATAAACGCTAGCGCCGATGTTTTAGTCACCGCAAGCCCATCCGAATATGAAATTTTATTAAAAGCCAAACCTGAAAATATGAAGCTAATGCGGCTGGAAGATGTTGTGTTAAGCGCCCTGGAGGAAAAATAATATGTTAGTTAATTTACAAGAAATATTGAAAATTGCGGAAGAGGGAAATTTCGCAATTCCGGCATTTAATACATATAATATGGAAACCGTAATGGGCGTTATCGAAGCGGCAGAAGAACTAAAATCCCCTGTTATCATTCAGGCATATTCAAGGCTGTTCGCCTCCAAGGAAGCTTATTATTTAGCGCCGATTATACTGGCGGCAGCAAAAAAGGCAAGCGTTCCGGTATGTTTTCACCTTGACCACGGCGCGGGCGAATTGGAAGTAACAAGAGCTGTTCAATACGGCTGCACCGGTATTATGTTCGATGCTTCCGCACTTTCGTTGGAGGAAAATATCACCCAGACCAAAAAAATCGCGGAGAAATGCTCGTATGTCGGAATTCCGCTTGAGGGCGAGCTTGGACATGTAGGAACTGTAAACGACGCATCCATGGGCGAATATACAAACGTCGAAGAAGCTGTGCTCTTTGTAAAAGAAACGGGCGTTACAGCTCTCGCAATTATGGTAGGCACAGCGCACGGGCATTATAAAAAAGCACCTAAGCTGGACATAGAGCGTATCGCGCAGATTCACAAGGCAACGGACGTTTCGCTTGTATTGCACGGCGGCAGCGGCGTTCCTGATGAGGAAATCAAATCGGCAATAAAAGCAGGTATCAGAAAAGTAAACTTCGGCACGGACATTTGCTTCGCGTTTCTGGATAAGGTATTTGAAACCTCCAGAGAGGTTTACGCCATTGATTTATTTATGAAAGGCGTAATCGGAAACGTGAAAGCGTTCGCATGTGAAAAAATTAAATTATTGGGAGCTGACGGCAAGGCATGAATGAAATTGTTGGAATCGGAGCAAATGTATACGATACTTTAATAACTCTGCCTAAGTTTCCGGCAGAGGATACAAAGCTGAAAGCAAACGAAATTATAAAAAGCGGCGGCGGTCCATGCGCCACAGGATTAGTAACCGCAAGCAAGCTGGGCGCGTCCTGCGCGTATATCGGCACGATGTCGGAAGACGACGGCGGAAAATTTCTGCTGGAGGATTTCAAAAAGTACAATGTCAATACGGAGTATGTTGACGTTAAAAGCGGCTTTTCCTCCTTTTGCTCATTTATTCTGTTAAACGAGCAAAACGCCACCCGAACCTGTGTTTTTCATAAAGGAAATTTGCCTAAAGTCCTTCTTAACAGCAATCAAAAAAAGGTGCTTTGCGGCGCAAAGCTGCTTATGGTAGACGGAAACGAGCTTGAAGCTGCCATAGAGGGCGCGAAAATCACAAAAGAAAGCGGCGGCAAGGTTTTGTATGACGCAGGCGGATTGTATGAGGGCGTAGAAAAGCTGCTTCCGCTGGTGGATATTCTAATCCCTTCGGAGGAATTCGCGCTTGTTTTTACCAAAGAAAACAGCGCGGATAACGCGGCAAAAAAGCTGTATGAAATGTACCGCCCAGAAGTTGTTGTAATCACGCAGGGTAAAGATGGCGGAATTTTATATGACGGTAAAAACATTCTACCCTACCCCGCATTTCCTGTAAAAGCGGTGGATTCCAACGGAGCGGGAGACGTATTTCACGGCGCGTTTGCCTTTGCAGTTACAAAAGGAATGAACTATCAAAACTGCTGTATATTTTCAAGCGCGGTTTCTGCGCTGAAATGTACTAAATTAGGCGCACGCGGCGGCGCGCCTTCATATAACGAAGTAATGAAATTTTTAAAGGAGATGGATATAAATGAGCTTTAAAAAAGCATGGAACAGACAAAACGGCTGTCAGTCTGTTATTACAAAAGAAAACAGCACACTTGATATGCTGGAAGTAGATATGCTAAAGCTGGAAAAAGGTCAGTCGCACAGCTTTGACGAAAACAACAAGGAATATTCATTAATCATTCTCGGCGGAAACTGTAGTGTTCAAGGTGACGGTCTTAATTTCCCGAATATCGGCAAACGGAAAAACGTGTTTGACGGGCCTGCCACCGCATTGTATATTCCGAGAAATAAAAAATTCACCGTAACCGCCGATACGGACGTTACAATAGCCGTATGCAAATCCCCTGCGGAAAAGGATTTTGAACCCGTTCTCATAAACCCATCGGACGTAATCATCAAGGATTTAGGCAAACCCGGCTGGGAACGTCAGGCGCATTTTATAATTGACGAACGCATAAACGCAAACCTGATTTATATAGGAGAGGCTTATGTAAAAGGCGGTCAGTGGGCAAGCTACCCTCCACATAAGCATGACGAGGATATAATGCCAACCGAGGGTATTTTGGAGGAAATCTATTATTACGAATTTGACAAACCGTCCGGCTTTGGAATTCAAAAGGTATATTCCAAAGATGGCGGCATTGACGAAACCTATACCGTAAAAACAGGCGATTTTGTGGAAATTCCGAAAGGTTACCATCCGTTTTGCTGCGCTCCGGGCTACGACAATTATTATCTGTGGATTATGGCAGGAAAAAACAGAGGCTTTTTCATGACGACAGACGAAAACCACGCATGGCTGAATAAATAAGGAAGTATAAAAAAATGATTACACTGCAAAATGAATTTCTAAAAGTCACTATCAGCGAAATCGGCGCTGAATTGCAAAGCGTACAAATCAAAAATAAGGAATATTTATGGCAGGGCAAAAAAGAATTCTGGGCAGGACGCGCTCCGTTATTATTCCCTGTATGCGGCGGCTTAAAAGACGATAAATACATATTCGGCGGTAGAGAATATATTTTACAAAAGCATGGCTATGCCCGTTTCAGCACATTTGAAGCGGAGCAATCTTCGGACATCAGCGCTGTATTTCTACTTAAAAGCGATAAAACCTCAAAAGCCGCGTTTCCGTTTGATTATCTGCTTCAGGTAATGTATAAGCTAACCGAAAACAGAATTGATGTCACATATAACGTAAAAAACACCTCCGCGGATACTATGTATTTTTCCATCGGCGCGCATGAAGGCTATTCCTGCCCCGAAGGTATTGAGGAATACAGCATTGTATTTGAACAGCCCGAAACCTTAAACTCCTATATTCTAAACGGCAATTTGCTTGAACGCAAAACAGTTCCCATTATTCAAAATAAAACGGAGCTGCCGCTGAAATACGAATATTTTGCCGTGGACGCGCTTGTTTTTAAAGAAATTAAATCAAAATCCGTAATCTTAAAGCATAACAAAAGAGGGAATCAAATTAAAGTTAATTTTGAACGCTTCCCCTATTTGCTGCTGTGGACAAAACCGGGCGCTCCATATATTTGTATTGAACCGTGGTGCGGAATACAGGACTCTATGGACAGCGATTATGATATTACCAAAAAAGAGGGTATTATTTCTCTTGCGCCCGGAATAACGGTTACACGCGTTCATACCATTTCAATCGAAGGAGATACGCCTGATGCTTGAAATATTAAGAATTTTTAATCCTGAAATTAAAATTCACAGCGTTCGCAGCTCCGAATTTGCGCCTTTTGGAAAATATATAGGTGAGTACGATGTCAGTACGCTTATAGAAACTGCAAATACAATTCCTATGCCAAAAGAGGGCGCAAGCTATGAGCTATCGATACCGAAATTGGAATGCGACCCGATAAAGCAGAAGCTGCAAAATGAGCTTTTCGGCGAAACAGATATTCAAATAGGCTACTGCTGGGGATATAACAACCGCTTAAATGCCTTAGAATGGCATAAAAGCTCCGAAGTAAACATTGCGGTAACGCCTTTTATACTGCTGCTTGGCAAAATAGATGAAATGGATATAACCGAATACAACTCAGAAAATGTCAAGGCATTTTTAGTAGATACGGGCGATATGGTTGAGATATACGGCACAAGCCTGCATTTCTGCCCCTGTCAGGCTACAAAAAACGGCTTTCGCAGTATAGTAATTCTGCCGCAAGGAACAAACGCCTTACTCCAAAACAAGCCGAATGATAAGCTGTTATTCAAAAATAACAAGTGGCTGATATGCCATGATAAAAACAAAGCACTCATAGAAAAAGGCGTTTATCCCGGATTGCACGGTGAAAATTATGAAATAAGAGGCGTCTGAATATGAAGTATTTACTTGGTATAGATTTTGGCGGCGGTGCTTCCAAAGCGACCTTGCTTGGTCTTGATGGAAAAGTCGCTGCAACTAGCTCTGTGGAATACCCTACCCTTTATCCCAAGCAGGGATACGCCGAGCAGGATCCGTTGGAATGGTATAATGCCACCTGTAATAATATTTCATCCGTTTTAAGCAGCAGCGGCGTATCTCCAAAGGATATTTTGGCGCTTAGCCTTGATGCGGCAACCCATACGGCGGTTTTGCTTGACGAATCATTCAAAGTGCTCCGTCCGTCTATATACTGGACGGATACGAGGAGTATTCACGAAGCTGCTGAATTAAAGCAAAAATATCATAAATTGATTTTAAATCAGGTTCTTCATTCTCCGGATACCATCTGGACATTGCCTCAACTGATGTGGGTAAAGAACAACGAACCCGAAATATGGGCGAAAACAAAGCATATTTTATTCGCAAAGGATTTTGTGCGATACCTGTTCACAGGCGTATACTGCACTGATTATATCGAAGCGCAGGGCAGTATGCTGTTTGATTATACAACACTCGAATGGTCAAAGGAGCTTTGCGGAATTTTAGGGATAGATATACAAAACCTGCCCCCTGTTGTAAAGCCGACAGATATTGCTGGCGAAATCACAAAGGAAGCGGCGCAGGTTTCCGGGCTTGCTGAAGGAACAAAGGTTATCTGTGGCACAACCGACACGGCGCTTGAGGTGTTCGCGGCCGGAGCGGTGCAAAATGGACAAATGACCGTTAAACTTGCGACTGCCGGGCGGATATGCGTGGTTACCGAAAAACCTTATCCAAGCCGACACTTGATTAACTATTCACATGTGTCGGACGGGTTATGGTATCCCGGTACGGCAACCAAATCCTGCGCCGCTTCCTATCGGTGGTATCGCGACACCTTCGGCGATTCGTATGCGGATTTGGACAAGGCAGCGGCAGAAATCCCCGCCGGCTGCGAGGGGCTGTTGTTTCATCCGTATTTAAACGGTGAGCTTACACCCTATGCCGACCCCAAATTATGCGGCAGTTTTACCGGAATACGGGCAGGGCATACAAAAGCGCACTTTACGCGTGCGGTATTGGAGGGCGTGGCTTTGTCACTGCTTGATTGCAAGAACGCGCTTGATGAAATCGGCGTTCCGCACGGCGATACGGCAACAATTATCGGCGGCGGCGCTGCAAGCCTGTTATGGCGGCAAATTGTGGCTGACGTTTTGGGAATAACACTTACGCAGGCGGAAAATAGCGATTCCTCCTTTGGAAGCGCAATGCTTGCAGGCGTTGCAATCGGTGAATTTACAAGCTTTGCCGACGCGTTAAGCAGGTGTGCCAAAACAAAATCAGTAACCAAGCCGAATTTCGGCAATACAAAAAAATACGCTGAAATATTCAAAAAATACAAGGCAATCCACGACGCACTCGCGCCGATTTATCAGGGAGAAAATCTATGAAAATTGCTGTCTGCGCAAAATATTTCAAAGGGGAATTAAATCCATTTGACGCATGCGCATTAGAAAGCGCGCTGCGAATGGAAAACGCTGAGGTTACGGTTGTAGCAATGGCGCCGCCGAATGCCGGAGAACCGTTAAAACAACTGACAAGGTTGGGCGTTTCCCGCGCGATATTGCTAACCGACCCTGCTTTCGCTGGCAGCGATACTCTAGCTACAAGCTATATACTATCCCTCGTTCTGCGAAGGCTGAACCCCGATTTAGTGCTGTGCGGCAGACAAAGCATTGACGGCGACACGGCGCAGGTTGGTTCTTGTATTGCCCAAATGTTAGGGTTTTCTTTAATAACAAATGTAATGGAAATTACAGACTGTAGTAAAAATATAACCTGCAAAACCCGAGCCGGAATTGAAACCGCCGCTTTTCCAGCCTTGCTGACTATCGAAAGAATTAACACCCTGCGGTTTGCGAGCTTTCGTTCTAAAACTAATGAAATCGAGATATGGAATCACAAGGACATCGGCGCTGACAAAAACCGCTGCGGACTTATAGGCTCGCCTACAAAAGTACTTAAAACCTTTGAAAATATGACCCCGAAAAGGAATTGCCAGTTTATCACCTTTGATGAATTGATTCCGCTCGTTGATAAATTACGAAAACAAGAAATAACAAGTATTGCACCTGCGCAATCGGGGGGGAAACTTGAAAACGTCTGGATTGTGGGGGAAGAGCTTCGCAATACCGCCCTATCCATAGCGAAAAACATAACCGTATTGCAAAAGCAGTCCGCAAGTGAAATCGCAAAGCTCGCCGAAACGCATAAGCCTGAAGTTATTTTGTGGCCTGCCGACCTATGGGGCAGAAAAACAGCACCGCAGGCTGCGGCAATATTGCAGACCGGTCTTTGCGCCGATTGTACCCATCTGGAAGCAGATGACAAGAAGCTATATATGTACCGCCCCGCGCTGGGCGGAAATATTATGGCGAAAATTGAGTGTAAAACCCTGCCGCAAATGGCAACCGTGCGCACAACAACCCAACCAGAAATAGATGTTATTGTAGCAGGAGGCAAGGGCGCGAAGGATTGTTTCGGCAAAATGCAGGAATTTGCTAAAACAATCGGCGCGGATATAGGAGCGTCTCGAGGTCTTGTGGATATGGGGCTTGCGCCGTACGAAACGCAAATCGGACTGACAGGTAAGACCGTCAGCCCGAAGGTATATATCGCCATCGGCATTTCCGGCGCAGTTCAGCATACCTGCGCAATCGAACAGGCCGGAACTATAATCGCCGTCAATCCCGATAAAAACGCGCGTATATTTGAATACGCTGATTATGGTATTATTGGTATGTTTTCAGTAACAATATACAATAGTGGAAAGTAGAAAAAACAATATCAATATTGGCTCTATAAAATATAGGTGCATCTTTCCACGATGAGGGGGTTTCACAATTTAGGTCTTCGGTGCATGAATTTTCCATAGACCTATTTTAAGGATCATTTTGATCCTTAAAAAAATCTCTATATAACAAAGAAAAGCCTGATTATAAGGCTTTTCCCTGTGTATTAAGCGTTGTATACGCTTATGTCTATGACACCTGATTTTAATACAATTTAGCAGTATTTTATTTCTGCTAAAAGGTTTAATTCTGCCAAATTGTACAAGTTCATCATTATTGCACTTTATTATAACAGCTGAGAAAAGACACTTCTGCCATAATCCTATTTCAAAATGTAACACATTCTTTTATAAATATATTTTAAATAACCTTACTTGCTATTTGTGTTCAAATTTTCTTTTATCATCATATCCTTGACTTTCATCAATCGGGTTGTGGTACTTCGTTCGTTTTCATCAAGTTTCATCTTAATAAATTTTATTTTATCCGTAAACTGCGGAATCATAACATATTCCAAAGCGTTTACACGTCTGCGTGTTTTTTCAATTTCCACTGACAGAAGCTGGGCACTCTTTTCCTTTTCGGCAAGTGCCAAAAGGTCATGAAGCAGGTTGTGCAGGCGGTCTACGGCGGTGTCCAGTTCCTGCGACGTGCCGTAAAATCCATAAGAATATAGGTCGGTTTCTGTAGCGTTTGTTTCAAAAACAGGCACGTTTACCGACATAATATTTTTTGTTTTTATATCTACCTCTATACGCTGTTTCGGAAACATCAGGCTTTGCTCTAAAACCTGCTTTGACATAATAGCGCTGGCGATTAAAAAGTTATCATATACCTCGCCGAGGCGTGATTCTACGCTTTCTCTCAGCTCCTTATTCACACGAACTATATCAAGAAACTGCTTCATCAGCTCGTCACGCTTGTCTTTCAGCATTTTATGCCCTCTTCTGGCTGTTACAAGCCTTTTTTTCAGACGTGTAAGCTCCATACGGGTTGGGTTAACATTAGCTATAGCCATACTTCCACCTACTTATTCAAATACTTTTCTATATATTCCTCGCGGATACGTTTCAGCTCCGATTTCGGAAGTATCTCAAGCAGCTTCCATCCTAAGTCGAGCGTTTCCTCAATAGAACGGTTTGTTTCAAACCCTTGCGCGACATACTGTTTTTCAAATTCATCCGCGAATTTTGCGTACAGCTTATCAACCTCGCTTAAAGCCGCTTCGCCCAGTATTACCATAAGCTCTTTTGCTTCCTTGCCTCGTGAATATGCGGCGAAAAGCTGATTCATTGTATCCGCATGATCCTCACGTGTTTTGCCTTTGCCTACTCCCTTATCCTTAAGACGTGACAGCGACGGCAGAACGTCAATCGGAGGCATTATATTTTTACGGTAAAGCTCACGGCTTAAAATTATCTGCCCTTCTGTAATATAGCCTGTAAGGTCGGGAATTGGATGGGTTTTGTCATCCTCGGGCATTGAAAGTATTGGAATAAGCGTAATTGAACCGTCGATACCTATTTTTCTTCCGGCTCTTTCATACATTGTCGCAAGGTCGGTATAGAGATAGCCCGGATAACCGCGCCGTCCCGGAACTTCTTTTTTAGCCGCGCTAACCTCGCGGAGCGCTTCGGCATAGTTTGTTATATCTGTTATAATAACCAAAACGTGCATACCGCATTCGAACGCGAGATATTCTGCTGCTGTCAGTGCCATACGGGGAGTTGCTATACGCTCAATCGCAGGGTCGTTTGCCAGATTTACAAATGTGACGGTTCTGTCAATTGCTCCTGTGCGGTTAAAATCACTTATAAAAAAGTTTGCTTCTTCAAATGTGATACCTACCGCTGCAAATACAACGGCGAATTTATCATCTGTTCCTCTTACCTTTGCCTGACGCGCAATTTGCGCCGCAAGGTTGGCGTGAGGAAGCCCTGAACCTGAAAATATCGGCAGTTTCTGACCTCTGACAAGCGTATTCAAGCCGTCAATCGCGCTTACGCCCGTTTGAATAAACTCCGACGGATAATCACGGGCGGCAGGGTTTATCGGTGTTCCGTTAATATCCAGCCTTTCGTCCGGAATTATTGCCGGACCGCCGTCTTTAGGGTTGCCCATTCCGTCAAATACACGCCCTAACATATCTCTTGACACTGCGAGCTCGATTCCTCTGCCTAAAAAACGCACCTTACTGTTCGCAAGATTTAACCCCGCGCTGTTCTCAAAAAGCTGTACTATCGCATTTGTTCCGTCTATTTCCAGCACTCTGCATCTTCTGGTTTCTCCGTTTGTAAGCTCAATTTCACCAAGCTCCTGATATGTTACGTCTACTACGTCCTTAATGAGCATAAGAGGACCCGCAACCTCGGCAATAGTTTTGTATTCCTTAATCATTATGAGTTCCTCCTTGTCAGGTTTTCAATTTCTTTTATCATATCCTGCTCTATTTGTGTAAATGCACTGTCAACATCGTTTTCATGCGTATACTTAGCTCTGCCTATTTTCTCCAAAACCGTAACAGATGATATTTCCTCAATCGACACTCCGCTTTTAACAGCTTCTTTTGCGTTTTTAAAGAACATCATAATCAGCTTTAATAAACGGTACTGTTTTGTAAGAGATGTATAGGTGTCTATTTCATGGAACGCGTTTTGGTGGAGATAATCCTCACGAATGCTGCGCGCAACCTCCAAAGTTACTCTGTCCTCGCTCGAAAGTGCGTCAACACCTACCAGCTGAACAATTTCGTTAAGCTCGGCTTCCTCGGAAAGTATTCTCATTGTTTCCGCTCTGAGAGTATTCCACTCTGGTGATACATTCGCGCTGAACCAGTCTTGAAGGGTGTCAAGATACAGTGAGTATGAAGTCAGCCAGTTTATAGCAGGGAAATGCCGTCTGTATGCAAGGGAGGAGTCCAGCCCCCAGAACACTTTAACTATGCGAAGCGTGGCTTGTGATACTGGCTCGGATATATCGCCGCCCGGAGGCGAAACAGCTCCAATAGCGGTAAGTGCGCCTTCGCGGGGAAGTGTGCCGTTTGATAATACACGCCCAGCTCTTTCATAAAACTGTGCAAGACGCGAACCAAGATATGCGGGATAACCCTCCTCGCCCGGCATTTCCTCCAAACGTCCGCTCATTTCACGAAGCGCTTCCGCCCAACGTGATGTTGAGTCCGCCATTAACGCAACTGAGTATCCCATATCTCTGAAATATTCCGCAATTGTGATCCCTGTGTAAATACTCGCTTCACGAGCGGCAACAGGCATATCTGACGTATTTGCAATAAGGACGGTACGTTTCATGAGCGATTGACCTGTTTTAGGGTCTTTCAGCTCCGGAAATTCCATCAAAACATCCGTCATTTCGTTTCCGCGCTCGCCGCAACCGATATAAACTACTATGTCAGCGTCCGCCCATTTGGCGAGCTGATGCTGTACAACTGTTTTACCGCTTCCGAACGGACCCGGAACAGCCGCAACGCCGCCCTTTGCAATCGGAAACATTGTATCGATAACCCTTTGTCCTGTGACAAGCGGCATTTCAGGCGGCAGCTTTTGTTTATACGGTCTGCCGACACGAACAGGCCATTTTTGCAGCATTGTAAGGTTGATTTGCTCACCTTTTTCTGTTTGTATGGTTGCTACTGTATCTTCAACGGTAAATTGTCCGCTTTTTATATCCGTAATTTTTCCCGAGATATTGTTTGGCACCATTATTTTATGCACAACAAGAACAGTCTCGTTAACCTCTCCGATGATGTCGCCGCCGATAACGCTGTCGCCAACCTTTGCGGTAGGAATAAACTCCCATAACGCGTCTCTGTCAATCGCTTTAACATCAATCCCTCTTGTTATATTTGAACCGGCGATTTCACGCATCTTTGCAAGAGGCCTTTGAATTCCGTCATACATTTTTTCTATAAGCCCAGGGCCGAGTTCAACCGAAAGAGGAAATCCTGTCGTTACAACAGGCTCTCCGGGACCTAAGCCCGCCGTTTCTTCATATACCTGTATGGAAGCTTTGTCGCCGCGCATCTCAATAACCTCGCCGATAAGGTGTTGATTGCTGACACGCACAACGTCAAACATATTTGCGTCTTTCATGCCTTCGGCTATAACCAAGGGCCCTGAAACTTTAATGATTGTTCCCAATAAAAACACCTGCCTTAATCTTCATCTTTAAATAATATATCAGTTCCGACAGCACGTTCAACCGATTTTTTAATTGCTTTCATACCCATTCCGTTTGTTCCCCTGTTGTTAGGAAGTACGATGATTGCCGGCCATGGGCTGTCCTTATACTTTTCTGTTTCCACTTCAAGAAGCTGAGCTACTTGTTCGGTTATATATATTATCGCGTAGTTTTTGGAAGCAAAGTTATTTAGAGCCTCTGCCGCCTTGTCATGCTCCGTTACATCCGCAACGTCAAATCCTACCGCTTTAAACCCCAGCACGCTTTCTCTGTCGCCGATTATTCCGATACGATACATTGCTCTACCCCCTCAATCTGCGCCTTATCGCTTCAATGCTGATTCCTGCTTTTTTACATGTAAGTATAATCCGCACGTTTCTGATTTCATTTTCTTTCATCCAATAATATGCCGCAATCGGCGCAAGTCCGAATGCGGCAAGCCGCACGCTTTTTACCTTTTCCATAAATAAATTATCGAGTGCAAACTCCAAATCCGCTCCTTGCGCAAACGCTTTTGCATATGGTGTGCGCTCAAAAATGCTTGCTTCGCTTTCGGCTTTTATATTTATTTGGTTTATAAAAAAGCTTAGCGGAATAGTTCCTCCGTCAGCCAATGCGTTTTCGATAAATCCATGGGATTTATTCATTTTGCGCACTCTCACAAACGTCTTTATGTTATGCATATCAATTTGCAGCCTAATTAAATCTTGAATCTTATTTTCAGGCTGTGTTTCTGCAAATTTCAGCATATCCGTAAACATGGCGGAATCAAGTATCATGTCCACAAGCTGAACGTCATTTACTCTTGCATATTGCTCATATGCCTGTGGCATAGCCGCCCTCATCGCATCAGTTAATGTATGATAATCACGATTAAGTACCGCGCTTTTTAAATAAGAAGCCTTTATAGTACCAAGATTTACAAGTAAATCATCACAGCTTTGCTTTGTAAGCTCGCCTTTAATTAACGCTTTAAGATTATGATAATCATACTTTATTCGCTGCGTTTTAAGAAAATCTCCGCCTCCAAGGCTCTCGATTAAATCAAAAACACCCGCAAGCTCGCTGTCAAGCATTTTATCGTAATCGTCAGCTATTTTCCAACCTAAGCTGCCAAGCAATTTTAACGCCTCTTCCGACGACGGGGAAATCAAAAGCTTTTCATAGTCTCCTGTTCCCAAAAGACGTGTTTCAAGCGCGCGAAGGCGTGCTACGGCAGCTGTGTAATCAAGCTCGTTATAAGTTGTTTTTGCCATAGTCGAACACTCCTCTTTTAACCGAATAGTATGGAAACTAACTCCTTTTCCAAATGCTCCTTTGCGTTTTTAGCAAGCGCTTCAAAAGAGAAATTATACTCTATATTACCGTTTTTAGCGATAAAACCGCCGCCTGTACCTTTTTCCTTATCACGAGGAAGCAATGTAATATCTCCGCTAACGCCTGACGACATAGATTTGATTAGCTCATCATATTCACTATCATTCAAACTTGCGAGAGACGCTATCGCTTTTTCAAAAACGCTATCTATAATTTCCTGCTTTGCAGCAAGATACTCTTTTTTACCCTCAAGCTGCGCCGCCGCTACTATTCTTTGCGCTTGCATCATTGCATTTTCTTCGGTTCTTTTCTTCAATTGCTCTTGTTTTGATTTTATATCCTCATTTGCGCTTTGCGCAATTTGCATTGCCTGTTCATTTGCGCTGTCAATTATAATTTTTGCTTTTTCTTTTGCTTCATCCAATATTACTCTTGTTATATTCTCGATACCTGTCATATAACACATTCCTTTCGTTAAGCGCCCATTATTTTTATGCCGTTGATAGCAAGTATTGATGCAAGAAGCGCTAAAACTGCGTATGTTTCAACCATGGCCGCGAAGGTGATACCTTTTGCAAGGTCTTCAGGTTTTTTGGCGATTATGCCTATTGCCGCTGCCGAAACACGGCCTTGCGCAATAGCTGACAAATATCCCACAATCGCAATAGGAAGCGCCGAGGCAAAAAGCGCCGCGCCTTCAAGTGATGAAACAACTATATGTCCGCTAAGTAAACCTATTTTGTTTAAAATCATAAATGCTGTCAAAAGCCCGTAAATACCCTGAGTTCCCGGAAGTGCCTGAAGAAGAATTGCCTGCCCGAATCGTTCGGGGTTTTCCGATATCAGTCCCGACGCCGCTTCGCCAGCTATTCCTACACCCTTTGCGCTGCCTGAGCCCGCAAGCAAAACTGCCAATGCCGCTCCTAAAACCGCTAAAAATGTTCCGTTTGTAAATATTTGTGCAAAAGTTACCGTTTCATTCATTATTTTTTCCTCCTTGATATTTTTGTTATGATTTAATTTTTATATATTTTAAAGTCGGCTTTAAAGGCGCAAACGCGCTGCCGCCGCCTTCATAAAATTTACCGAAAAATTCAACGTACTGCAACCGTGACGAATGAACATATGCTCCTAAAATATTAATTGACATATTAAAAAGATGTCCGCCTATTAAGATTATTATCAGCACTATAGTAGAAAATACATTTTTTGTGCCGCCCGGTAAAATCGCCAGCTGATTTACAACCTGAGCAATAACACCGGTAGCAAGCCCTAACGCGAGCAGCCTTGAATAGCTTAACACATCGCTGATATATCCGGTTATGTTATACAGGCTCAATATTCCCGTCATAGCCTTTTTTAATATACTTTTTTCTTTTCTGCCTTGCGTAAGAACTAAACCGATTGCGCCTGCAATTGCCATGTTTTTCCCAATCCCTGCAAGAGTATCTCCTGCAAAAAGAAAGCCAATTCCTATTAACACAAGATACCATAAGCCAACGTCAAAGATTGCGTCAAGCCATTTACCTTGTTTTATCAGCATATACGCGTTCAGCGCCATACCTGCCAAAAGGTGTACTGCACCGAATAAGAATGACCAAATCATAAGCTTCATCGGATCAAGATTCGGGTTAAACCATATCGGCTGTATTTCCCGACCGAAAACCTGCAATGAAAGGTCGCCGAACCAACCGCCGAATGCCGCGCCCCATATAATAGTAGATATTCCGCAGTAACATAGCATTTTCAGCATTTTATCCATAAGTGTGCCTTTTTCGGTTTTCAGCTTCCATATAGCGAGTCCGCATAATACGGAAAGCAGTATTCCATAACCCGCGTCACTTAGCATAAGCCCGAAAAATATCCAATAAAAAGGAGTCATAACCGCATTGGAGTCTATACCTTTAGATGACGGCAGGCTGTACATTTCAGTTATCATTTCAAACGGATATACCAGACGGTTGTTTTTCAGCAAAACAGGAGTTTCCTCATCCTCGGCAGGTTCCGATATCTCTACGCACGCTGTAAAGCTGCTTTCTATATCTTTTTTTACAGTATCAGATACATCCGCAGGAGTCCACCCTCCGACAAGAAATGCTTTGTCTGTTTTAAGGAATTTTCCTCTTACCTTGCGACGCTCCTGCATATTATATAAATAATCGTACAAGGATTGAATAGCAGGCAGATTTTCATATTGCTGTGTGCTTAAATCAGCAATCTCTTGTATTTCGCTTTCGACAGTTTGTATCTGTTTATCAATTCTTATTATATTATCGGTAATGGTACCTTTCATTGTGCCAAAATTTGCTTTTACAAAGCCATTTTCTCTAAGTTTCTCATTTATGCGTTCAAGGACACTACGGTGAATTATAAGGCTTAAATAGCTTTGATCTTTATCGGCGTTTAAAACTTCAGCAATAACGCAGCCGATTTCGTTAAATTCACTTAAAAGAGTATTAATATCAGCGCTTGCCGGTATTGTACCGACAAGAAGCTCGCAGCTTATAGTTCCCGTTAACTCAACCGGAGTTCCAAGCTTTTCCCATAATGATAAAGCCATACGCTCATTTTTGAGATTACTAAGCTCACCCATTTTGTCAAGCATATTCTTTTGAGTTTCGTTAGCCTTATACACCTTCTGCCATATTCCTTTATATGTTTCGGGATTTGTAAATCTCTCAAAAGACAGTTCTTTTTTTGTAATTTTAGGTTTCGTTTTTACAACACTTGTCAAGAAAGTGATTGACTCTTGAATTTTACGAAGCTCTTCATCTATTTCAGCAATCCGCTTTGATGCATCATCAAACTGTGCCATACCCAAAGCATCCTTTTTTTCTTCATCAGTCATGTCTGCTTCGCTGAGTTCCACAACTCCAATATTCATAAGACGCCTGACAATAGCTGAACGCTCGTCCATGAGACCGACAATTGAAATCTTATTCATTTTTACAATCATAATATCAATACCTTCACTTGCCCTTGATTTCTTTAATAACAAATTCTATAGCCTTGCTCATATTTTTGTCTGCTGATGTCTTTAGACCTTTACATTGATTTTCCATATCCAGCATGATTTGCGTGGCTTGTGTTTGAGCTTTAGATTCAGCCGTCTTTGTTATTTCATCCATTTCTAACCCAAATTTCTCTAATGATTCAGCTGTTTTTATTTTTGATTCCGCCTGTGCTTTTTCGATAATTACCTTTGCCTCTTGCTCTGCATTTTTAATTATTTGCTCCGTTTGTGATTCGGCTTCTTTAATGCTTCTAATTGCCTCTAAACTCATGTATATACCTCCTAAACTCTATATATAGTATTGCAAAAATTCTATCACGTAGTCATCTTTATTATATTTTCTCTTATATCACTAATACTATTTTTATCACATAAAACCGCAACTATGTCGCCAACATGGAACTTAAACTTTCCATTAGGAGTAATGTCTCTATTACCCCTCGTAATGTTAATTACAAGGCTGTCATTTGGAAGAGATATATCTTTTAAATATCTGTTTTCCATCAGGCTTCCGGCATTTACTGCAAACTCTAATATATCCTTTTTTGAGCCTTGCGGTATTTTTACTCCTTTCCTTTTAAGGAGTCTATGTAAAAGAGTATCATATATTGGCTCAAAACCTAGAAATTCAGCAGTAATAAAAGCTATAAGACATATTAATAATACGGGAAGCAACACCTTAAATGACGCTGTCATTTCTACAATAAGTATTATACCTGTCACGGGAGCCTTAACAATTGCCGTAAAAGCTCCCGCCATTGCGAGAATAATAAAATTTGAAACATACGTTTCAGGTATATTTAAAAACAGCGCAAGCGCGTTTCCGTAAATACTGCCAACTAAAGCTCCGATAGCCAAAAGAGGCAGAAATATTCCGCCAGGGGCACCCGAACCGTAGCTTATCATTGTGAACGCAAATTTTACAAGCAATAGAATTACAAGTAATTTTATTGAGGTCATTTTTGATAAACTCATAATAAGGTTATGTCCTCCGCCGAGCGCTTGAGGAAAAAACAGCCCAACCGTACCGACAATGACCATAACAATAACCGGAACAGCTATTTTATTAAAATACTTATTATTAAGGAAACTTTGGGTATTTATAATAGATTTATTAAATAAAAGACCTATGAATCCCATAATAATTCCAAGAGGAATTATATATGTATAGTATTGGAGCGGAAGCATTTCAATTCCTGTGAAATTAAGGACGGGCAACATACCGAAAACCTGTTTTGAAATAAAGTCAGCCACAACACAGGATGAAAGTGCCGATATCAAAACGATAGGCGAAAAGGTTTTATGCATTTCTTCAAGTGAAAAAATTAAACCGGCTAACGGTGCATTAAACGCAGTTGCGAGGCCCGCGCTGGCACCGCATGTCAGTACAAATCTTTCTTCGCCGCTATTTCTTTTAAATAGCTTCCCAAAACCTGTCGCAGCAGAACTTCCCAATTGAATGGACGGACCTTCGCGGCCAAGAGAAAGACCTCCTAAAATGGCCACTATTCCGCCGACAAATTTCGTTATTATAACCTTTATCCAGTTTGCGTCTATCAGCCCAAGAATCATACCCTTGATTTGAGGAATACCGCTTCCCGAAGACATAGGCTCATATTTTATCATTAATGCTATTACCAAACCACCTAAAGCAAGAAATAAAATCCAAATAAAACCAAGCCACCAGTCTGCTCTGACCATGTTTATTGCAATGTTTCTTAAATAATCCGCTTTATCAATTAATATTCTATATATAACTGTAATGACGGACGCTACCGCTCCGGATGCTATTCCCTCGAATACAAGACGTGCTTTTGTGCTTTTGTGACCGATGTAATTATTTAAATAATTTATTCTGTTTGTTGATTGAATATCTTTTTTTTCGCTAAATATCATATTTTCTCACCACAATTATCTTTAAATATTAACTAAATAAAATTTATTTGCTATATTTTTTAAATAGGTTATCAAGGGCCTCTCTCAATAGCGATGCTTCTGTTTTGTCATGTTCTTTAGATAATTGCGCTAGCCTGTCAAGCTGTGTTTTTGTAAAATAGCTTGACTTTAAAACCATGCTTTCAGCCTCTGAAAGGCAAACCTTGTTTTTCCCAATCTTTTTCGCTCTATACAATGCGCTGTCAGCTACTCTAAAAAGTTCTATACTGTTTTTTGCATCCCTCGGATAGCTTGCTATTCCGCAGCTAAATGTAATATACACATTTTCAGACTTATTAATATCGCTTAAATCGAAGGTATTATCGGATAGATACCGTCGAATTTCTTCCATCTCCATAAAGCTTCGTTCTGCCCCCTTGCCTGCAAGCAATATGCTAAATTCATCACCTTGCCTATATATTGCATCTGTTTCCCCTAAGTTTTGTGCAAATACCGCTTCAAGCTTCTTGATAGCTTCATCACCAATGGGATACCCATAGATTTTATTGATGCTGTCAAAATTATCAATATCAGCAACCGCTATACTAAAAGGGCCATCTCCATGAGATATTAATTGTTCCACTCTGCTAACCAAATCTTCCTTTGCAGTAAATGTACGACTCATATATACCACCACCTATGCATATTATCATATCACATTTACATATATATGTCAAGATAAATACTTTAACGTATCACACATAACGTGTTCTCTAATTTACTCTTTTATATTATAATGCTATAATATAAAAAAACGCATGGGAGAAGATATCGTAAGTTTTCCGGTTTAGAATATCCCTTTACCATTTATTCTTAAGATGACAGGGAGATAAAATCATACTGATAAAGATAAAAATATTTCCAAATAAATTATAAAACTATACGAGGTTAAGTCCGAAAAAAACTTAACCCCGTATAATTTTAACTGTTTATCAATGAAAATCCGCTATTTTATGTTCAACTGCCGCTTCCGCTATTTCAAAATAAGCCCAATGTGTATCTGGAACATCGTTGAACGGAATCTGATATTTTGCAAGATTCTTTTTAATCATTTCCTTATTCGGCGTTCTGCCGATGGCGGCGTTGATGATTTTGACCGCTTCCGCTCTGGTGATATTTGCGTCGGGCTTAAATGTGTTATCAGGATAGCCGGAAATATAACCTGCTTTGTACAGCGCTGAAATATATTTTGCCGCCCAATGTCCGTCGGTATCACTGAACGGAAGAGCATTTTCCGCCGGCGTGTCCAACGCCTTATATCTTGAAATTACCGCCGCGAATTCCGCTCTTGTGATGTTATTGTCCGGCTGGAACGTTCCGTCCGGATATCCGGAAACAATATTTTTGTCCTGAATAAAGCCGATATAATTTGCGTACCATTCTCCGTCAGCCACATCGTTAAATTTACTACCGTAGGTTTCCTGTTCTGAAAATCCTTCGGTAAGCCTTGCTATAACCGCCGAGGTTTCCGCGCGGGTAATGCTGCTTTCGGACTTGAATGTATTATCAGGATAGCCTTTCATATATGCTTCGTGCACAGCGTTGGGAGAAGGAGTAGCGGTTGGAGTTGGCGTCGCGGTGGGCGTGGGTGTTGGGGTTGGGGTTGAAGCATGCCCGCCGCCGCCGCTTGACCTTGTCGGTGTATAACTGATGGCATACTGGCTGAATTTGTCGGTCTTGAAAATCAAGTAATTTCCTTCTCTTGTTGTGTCTATCACCTCGGCAACGCCGTTATGCACCCTCACAACCTTATAATCGCTGCCCTGAAGCATATTGGAAGGAATTTCAATTTTGACTGTTACTGGATTAATTGTGTTTTCAACCTTTTCATTTTCTGTAATTGTTTCATTCTCTGAATTTATTTTTGTAACAAGCAGAGAAACGTCAAAATAGAAGATGGACGCGCCGCTTCCTGCTTCAACCTTAATCTGTGTAGTGTCCTCTGATGAGGCTTCATTCTGCTTTACTACAAGCTTTATCTCCGTGCTTACTCCGGCAAGGGCATCCGCCTTTGTGTCAATTGCGCCTGCCAAATCGTCCGCATCAACCACCGTTGTAATATTTTCCTTTACCACCTCTGTTGTTACTTTTCCTCTAACAACAGATAATAAATACTCACCGGATTTGTCAACCGAACCGTCCGCCCTTTGCACCCTAATTGTTAAATTCGCCTGTTTTATACTCAAATCAGCAGGGATTTCGATAGACGTGCCGTCAATAATCACCCTTGCGTCGGAACAGGTAATCACCAAAGATAAACCCGTATCCTTGAAATCAGGAATAATCTTCGCTTTGACGATGCCTTTGCTGTTTGGATTAGCAACCACATAGAATTTATTACTTGCGCCGCTGTCCGCAATTACTGGATATTTTTGCGTTACAGCTGTACCGTCCTTGTCAGTGTAAACCTCCACTGAAAGGCTGTTTACATAATTATAATCTGAAATATAAACAAAACCGTTTACCATATCCAGCGTTGACGATGACGAAATAAGCGAATTATTTACATCGCCTATCGCGCCAAGCTCTGCTCTTGTCAAGTTTACAGGAATTTTATCTCCAACAGTTTTTTGTTTTATGTTAAATTCGAGATATAAAAGGCAGTCTTTTGTGCCTTTTTCAAAGCTCCCTTCACCATAAACCGTGTTGCTGTCTACAAAACCAAGCTGAACCTCTCCGGTTTGCTGCACTGCCGTCCACGCAACACTTGCGCCTGTTTTTGACAGCATAGTACCCGATTTTACGCCGGCATACTCCAGTTTATCCGTATCATAGGTTACATAAAGAACCGCGCAGCCATAGCTTATTTTTGAACCGTCTGACGCATCCGTCGGCAAGCTGTCCATTTTTACAGGAACCAGTACGTGATCCGTTCTGGAAGCAAGGTAATCCGTGCTTTCAATATATACTTTGGGATTTGCCGAAGCGTATGTTACAGTAAACTGCAATATAAATAAATTAAAAATTAGATATACTAAAAATATTTTTTTCATACAATCCTCCGTATTAAAAAACGCAGTGGGCTGGAAAAATCCAGCCCTTTACGCTTTTAAAATGATTATTTGGAAAGGATTCCAAAGTTGCCCGATTTTTTATCCGTTGTAATTTCGCCCACAGTTGTGCCGTTCAAAATTGCCCTGAGTATTTGTGTGGCGTCAATAACGTCCTGCTCGCCGTTGCCGCTGACTTCGGAAATCAGCATATTTTGGCTCGTTGTGTTGACGTCTTTTTTCAGCCATACGTTCACAGGCTTCATTACGTCAATTACGTTGAGGTTTGCGCTTGTGTTCTCTTGTTTTCCGTAGAAAATTTCGGGTGTGATGCCTGTGTTGAAGATAAACTTATCCATATCGGGAGTTATATCTGACGGCATCAGTACGACATATTTTCCTCTTTCGCTTGAATAGAAGATTGTCGCTTTCATATCGATAACCTTTGATTGGTCAATCGCAATGAAAAGTGAATTGTTCTTGCCGATATTGGTTGCGATTGCCCATGCTTTATATCCGCCGAAATTGTCGTTGTCGTTGATTTCATAATCAAGCGTATATGACCAATTAACTGCTTCGCCTGTGTATGTGTCGATGATAACCACCGTGCTGCCTATTGCAATACTCTCGTCAATAGTGTTTTCTCTTGCCATCAGCTTGAATACGATATACCGCTTGGTCATGTCGTTCGAGGTGATTGTATAGGAAATACCCGTATCCGTAAGGTTGACCGGTGTTGCGCTGTCAATGTCCGCCTCGGATGGATTGGGTTCATTGCCGGTTATAACGGAATAGGCTATCTTGGTGATTTCCGACTGGTTCGCCGCTAAATCGTAGTATTTATTTGCGGTGAACGGTATGGCAATGGTGTTTCCTACAACATATTTGTTATCCGTAACAGAAGCTGTGCCGACGTTAACGGAAGGCTCTTTTGTCAGATTTGCGTAAGCGGTAACCGCTCCGGAGGTTTCGCTGTCGCTTTCCGCTGCCGTGAAATAATCGGACAGCGCCGTCGCTGTTACTGTAATGGCACTGCCTACATCATCTTTAGTCATGGTGTAGGTTTCGCTTGTCGCGCCGTCAATGATTGCGCCCGCTCTGTACCACTGATAGCTGTAGCCTGTCAGAATCGCGTCAGTATCCGAAACTTCAACCTTTGCCTTTACCGCGCCTGCGTCTCTTGCTCTGTCGATGCCGGTAATTGCGGAATCGTTGTCATGTACAACCGTAACCGATGTGATTTCAGGTCTGCTTACGTTTGGAGCGCCAAGGAAGTATTTCACGCTGTCCGTGGTTTCCTTAGTGCATTCGCCGACGGTTTCGGTTGCCGTAGCGGTCAGTTTCAGCCATTTGTTCATGTACAGCGCATTTATTACGAGGCTGTTTGTCGTATTGTCGATACCTATATATGTGCCGTTCTCTGTGTCGCAGTATGACCATTGATAGGTTGTCTGGGTCGTGCTGCTTAAATCGGTGTAATTATAAGTAACATTCGGAGCGTAGCCGATTGTTTTGCCGTTCGCGAATCCGTCCGCGTGAAGCAGATTGCCGAAGGCAATGCTTGGGGACAGCTTGGGCTGAATCAGCACGCTGTCGCTCATTAAAGAATTGGTAAGCGCGCCGCTTGATGTTGCCGTCACATTCGCCTTAATCCTGTAACCGATGTATTCTCTTGCAGGGTCATAGCTTGGATCTGCTGCCCCTGTAATCGGTGTTGTGTAGTTGTCCTTGTTTGTATACCATGCGTAGCTGTAGTTTGTAAAGTCTATGGGAGCGTTTGCGGTCTTGACCATATACAGGATTGTACCGTTTTCCTCAACCGCCTCTGTAACCTTGGTGCCTCCGTCGGTATCAGCGAGGAAGTTCGTCAAAATTTCCGCACGGTCAATGAAGTTGATGGTCTTTGTGAACCCTGCGCCTTTCAGGTCGGTATAAACCGTATCTGAAATGGTACCATCTACAAGCGGATATACCCTGAATTCGATAACATTCAAATCCGTTGCCGAATTGTTAAACGGTCTGGAATTCAATCTGAATTTCAGCTTGAATTCATATGGCGTCATATAACACGCTCCGCCTGTGTTTATATCCTTATAAAGTCTGATTTCGCCGGTCTGCATGCCGTTCAAGAAAATCGCTTCGGCGGTGAAATCAAAACTCTCAATGCCCGTAAAGGTCATCACCAATGGGTCAAAGGTGAATTTCGCGCGAATTGCGCCCACGTCAGGCTGTATGCCGGAAAGTGAAACAAAAGGCACTGTAATTTCGTCAACGAAGTTTGCGTTCACCACATTGTCGGTTGAGGTGTACAGGTTAGTATCACTTAAGCTGCCAAAGACAAATGTATTGTCAATTGCGCTGAGATTGAGCATTGAGAATGTATTTTTCTCAATTGTTACTTTGCTCTGAACAGTTGTAATTTGATACTGTGTTGTTCCCAAATTATAAGCATTCGACGCTTTGGCCAGGTCAATGAACATATCGGTAAGAGTAATGTACGCGTCGCCCGCGATTGCTGTCCCTTTGACAGTCGGCACGAATTTGAACATCATTCCATTTGCCGCCGCCATACCTGCCGCATTTGCATATTCAATGTATATGCTTGTGTTGATTCCGTTTTTCACAAGGTTTGTCACAGTTACATTGTCAAGGTTTGCAAGCAGACCGCCGTTAACAACCGCAATATTATTCTTGAGTGTTTCTTCATCAATACCGAATACGGTGTTGTTAAATGTCAGCGTTGTTTTAAACCTTGTCATAGTATAGGTGCTGTCAAACGGTGTGTTAAAGGTCACACCTACAGGGATTTCAACGCTTTCATCCACTCCGAATATGTTAACGGATGTGCTGTCCAAGCTGATTTGCGCCGCATTGGTGTTGATTGGGTCACCATTTGGTGTTGATGTTTGAATTTGTGTAGGATATCCGTTCCATGTTGGGGTTGTAAAGCCTGTTGCGCCTTCCTTATAGTAAATTTTAAATTCAGCATTAACAGCATAGAATACATTACTTCCAAATGTACTCGGTGCGTTTCCTTCAAAATATGCCGATGTTAAGCTGCCGCAAGAGGCAAATGCTTTATTGCCAATACTTGTTACGCTGTCTGATATTGTTATACTGGTTAAGTTGCTGCAATCGGCAAATGCTTCTTCGCCAATGCTTGTTACGCTGTCCGGTATGGTTACGCCGGTTAAGTTTTCGCAATAACAAAATGCAAAATCGCCAATGCTTGTTACGCCGTTGGGTATTGAATAAACGCTTCCTTTAGCATTTGGGTAGGCAATAAGCGTGGTTTGGGTTTTATTAAATAACACACCGTCAATACTACTATATGCCGAATTATTGGCATCAACAGTAATTGCAGCTAAGTTAGTGCAATTGTAAAATGCATCATTGCCAATGCTTGTTACGCTGTCCGGCATAGTTATAGCGGTTAAGCTACTACAATCGCTAAATGCATCTTCGCCAATGCTTGTTACGCCGTTCGGTATTGAGTAAACGCTTCCTTTAGCATTTGGGTAGGCAATAAGCGTGGTTTGGGTTTTATTAAATAACACCCCGTTAATACTACTGTATACCGAATTATTCGCATCAACATTAATTGCAGTTAAATTCTCGCACTCCCCAAACGCATAACTTCCAATACTTGTTACACAGGCTGGTATGATTATGCTGGTTAAGCTGCTGCACTCTTCAAATGCATAATCGCCAATGCTTGTTACGCCGTCCGGTATGGTTACACTGATTAAGTCACTACACTCGTAAAATGCTTCTTCGCCAATGCTTGTTACGTTTACTCCGTCAATGACAGAGGGAATAACTACATTTACATCGCTGCCTGTATACCCTGTTATTGTACCTGTGGAGGAATCAAAATCAAAATAAGCAGGGTCTGTAGTCGGTGTGCCACCTGTTCCTGCTACAGCAAATATTGGATATCCACCGTTGACGTTTTCAGTATCCACCTGCCATGTGAGATAATCCGATGGTGTTGACTGAGTTGCTATCCATGCGTTAAGTGCTGAAAGCAGATCTGTTCCTGTGTAGCTTCCCACTGTAACACTGCTTAACAATACACCACTATTATCGTCAAAGGTTGCACAAGCATAAGTAGCAGTACCTATAGAGGTTAGCCAGTAGCTATTTCGAGCATTGCCACTTCCCCCAACAACAGCACCTTTTCCAACATATACAGGGCTTTCGCCTGTAACTGTGCCTGCATTATAGCAGTTATAATAAATTTCATCCGCATTGCCAAGTCCCATAATACCGCCGACAAAGGCACCATCACTGGTGGCTGTGCCTGTAACCGCACCTGTGTTATAGCAGTTATTAAGAACACTCGTAGATTCGTGGACTCCGACAACACCGCCGGCATGGGCTCTGGTACCGGAACTTGTCACGGTAGCTCTATTATAGCAGCTTAAGATTGTGGCATCGGCTTTTCCCACAAGTCCACCGGCATAAGCATAATCATTTGTGCTTGTAACACTTACACTACCGCTTGCAATGCCTATATTTTTTAACGTACTGATCGAAGGAGCACATCCAAACAGCCCGCCATATATAGCACCACTGCCCGACAGAGTAACATTCAAGCCGTCAATGGCAAGTCCGCCGCCGTCAAAGCAACCTTTGAATTTGTTGGTACCGTTGCCTATCGGTGTCCATGCGTTGTCGTTTAAGTCAATATCGGCAGTCATCTTAAAGTATATACCTGTATAGTCAGTACCACCGTTGGTCTGTTGAGCCAGATATGCAAGCTGCGTGCCTGTTGCGATCTGGTATGGGTCTGTTTCTATTCCGCTGCCGCCGTCAAATGCGGTTGCAATTGTGCCGTTCCATGCATTGGAATTGGAAGGAGTCTCATAGGTTACCGAAAGCTGCGTTGCCTTTTCGTAGCCGCTCAAACCAAACAAACCGTTCGCCGCAACGTCAACCGTAACCACACCCGCAGCTGTCGGCGTTACGTCAAATGTATAGATCGCACCTGTTCCGGTGAAATTGCTGATTGTGCCGTTTCCCACCGTAACGTCTGTTTGATCAAATACCGTTATGTCTCTGCTAAAAGTCACCGTCACCGGTATCGGCGAGGTGCTTGTCGGGTTTGTCGCTGTCGTCGTTAGGATGGTGTATGCCGGTGCTACTGCCGCGAACACCGCATTCGGTAATACCATCTGCAACATAAAGATGATGCAGATAAGGGATGATAGTGCTTTTGAAGTTTGTTTTTTCATGAAAATCCTCCATTCTTTTGTGTTTTTATACATTTTATCATACTGCCATTACAAAAGCATTACAAAAAATCCTTTACATCCTCCGTCGAAATGTTTTATTGTTCAAATGTTAAATTTTCAACCGCCGCAAGAGGTTTTATTGCCGATATACTCTAATTTATTGTACGTCACAACATATATTTTTGGATTTGTTGAAGCAAATATGACAGGAATTTGTGTTATTTTGAAAGAATTCCGAAATTGCCCGTCTTTTTATCCGTGGTTATTTCGTTTACGGTCGTTCCTTCCAAAATTGCCTTGAGTATTTGAGTGGCGTCGATTACGTCCTGTTCGCCGTTGCCGCTGACTTCGGAAATCAGCATATTTTTGCTCGTTGCATTCACATCCTTTTTCAGCCAAACGTTCACCGGCTTCATTACGTCTGTAACATCGAGGTTTGCGCTTGTATTTTCCTGCTTACCATAGAAAATCTCCGGTGTGCTGCCTGTGCTGAAGGTAAACTTATCCATATCGGGAGTTACATCATTCGGCATCAGCACCACATATTTTCCTCTTTCGCTTGAATAGAAAATCACTGCTTTCGTATCGACAACTTTTGACGGGTCAATCGAAATGCACAAAGTATTGTCTTGCCCAACATTGGTCATAATCGCCCATGCCTTATATCCACCAAAGTTTTCGTTGTCGCTTATTTCATAATCAAGCGTATATGACCAGTTAATTGCCTCGCCTGTGTAGGTGTCGATGATAACCACCGTGCTGCCTATCGCAATATTTTCATCGATTGTATTTTCTCTTGCCATCAGCTTGAATACTAGATATCGATTACTCATGTCGCCCGAGGTAATGGTATACTTGATATTCATATCGGCAAGGTTAAGCGGTATAGCATTGTCAATTTCTGTCGCCGCCGGGTTGGTGTCAGAACTTGAAGTAACGGAATATGCCAGAGTGATCAGTGCAGAATTGTTTGCCGCCAAATCATAATACTTCAACGCCGTAAACGGTATTGTAATTTCGTTCCCGACAACAAATTTGTTGTCTGTAACGGAAGTTGTGCCGACTTCAAAGGTTGGCGCATTGGACAGGTTCGCATAACCATTGATTGCAACCGATTGCTCACTATCACTTTGTGCTTCGGTGTAATAGTCGGACAACGCAACCGCTTTTACAGTGATTTCACCGCCGACATCCGCCTTTGCAAATAAGTAGGTTTCGCCTGTCGCACCTTCGATGATTGCACCCGCTCTGTACCACTGATAGCTGTAACCTGTCAGAATCAGATCGGTGTCTGAAACTTCAATATTTGCTTTTACCGTACCCGTATCTCTGGCTCTTGCCGTGTCTGTGATTGCTGTATCATCGCTGTTCACGATCGTCACCGCTGTGATTTCGGGTTTTGTGACATTCGGAGTGCCTAAGAAATATTTCACACTGTCCGTGGTTTCCTTTGAGCATTCGCCGATCGTTTCGGTTGCTGTAGCTGTCAGTTTCAGCCACTTGTTCATATACAGTGCGCCAATGACAAGACTGTTTGTTGTATTGTCGATATTTATATATGTTCCGTCCTCTGTGTCGCAGTATGACCATTGGTAGGTTTCGCCTGTCGTACTGCTTAAATCGGTGTAGTTGTATGTAACATTCGGAGCGTAGCCGATTGTCTTGCCGCTCGCGAATCCGTCCGCGTGAATCAGACTGCCAAACGCAATGCTTGGGGACAGCTTGGGCTGAATCAATACGCTGTCGCTTGTCAGGGAATTTGTAAGCGCGCCGCTTGATGTTGCCGTTATATTTGCCTTAACCCTGTAACCGATATATGCCCTTGCAGGATCATAGCTTGCGCTGTCCGCTCCTGTAATCGGTGTTGTGTAGTTATCGCCTGCCTTGTTTGTGAACCATGCGTAGCTGTAGTTTGTGAAGTCGTTCGGAGCGTTCACCGTCTTGACCGTGTACAGGATTGTGCTGTCTTCCTCTACCGCCTCCGTAATCTTGGTTCCGTCCACTGTGTCGGAAAGGAGGTTTGTCAGTATTTCCGCACGGTCAATGAAGTTGATTGTCTTTGTAAATCCTGTGCCTGTCAGGTTGGAATAAACCGTGTCTGCAATGGTGCCGTCCACAAGCGGATATACTCTGAATTCGGTAACATTCAAATTCGTTGCCGAATTGTCCGCCGGTCTTGATTTTAATGTGAATTCCAGTTTAAATTCATACGGCTCTGCATAATATACGCCGCTTACGTTTATATCCTTGTATATTCTGATTTCGCCGGTCTGAACGCCGGCTGAAGTAACTGCTTCGGCAGTGAAATCCATGCCCTCCATGCCCGCAAAGGTCATCAGCGACGGGTCAAAGGTGAACTTAGCGCGAATCTCGCCCGCATCCGTCTGTGTGCCGGATAATGATACAAACGGCACTGTAATTTCGGTATTTATATCTGCGTTCACCACATTGTCCGTTGTGGTGTACAGGTTTATATCGTTTAAGCTTCCGCAAATAAAGGTGTTTTCAATGGAGGCAATGCTGAGCGCCGACATCGTATTCCTGACAACCGTTACCATGCCCGGTACGGTTGTAATCGGATACTGCGTTGTTCCCAAGTGATAGGTATCGGCGGATTTACTCAGGTCAATGAACATATCTGTAAGGGCAATGGACGCGTCACCCGCGATTGCGGTTGATTTGACGGTCGGCAGGAATTTGAACATTACGCCGTTTACCGCCGCAATCCCTGCTGCGTTTATATATTCAATATCAATGCTTGTGTTTACACCGTCCGTAACAAGGCTTGTCACCGTCACATCGTCAAGGCTTGCAAGCAGACCGTCTGTTGCAAGTGCAATGTTGTTTTTGAGCGTTTCCTCGTCAATACTAAATATAGTATTGTTAAAGGTCAGCGTTGTCTTAAACCTTGTCATGGTGTATGTGCTGTCAAACGGTGAGCCGAATGTTACGCTTACCGGAATGTTAACGCCTGTGTCCATGCCGTTTATTGTTGCAGAAGTGCTTCCTATGCTGATCGTATTGTCCCATAAAGCCGTCGGACAGCCTGCGTAGGTATCGGAAAATCCGGTCTTGCCGCTACGATAGTACACTGTAAGTGAGGCATTTGCTTCTGTAAATAAGCCCGTGCTGCCTTCAACGGTGGGGTATGTCGGCGCATTGCCCTCAAAATATACGGCGGTCAATGACGTGCATGAGTAAAACGCCGCATCTCCCAGCGAAGTGACGCTTGCGGGGATTGTCACCGAGGAAAACATTACGCAACCCATAAACGCATTCGCAGCAATTGCGGTAACGTCCACGTTCGCAATCTGCTCCGGGATGTCGACCGTCGTCGGGCTGCCGGTATAGCCTGTAACTGTGCCTGTTGCGGTATCAAATTTGATATTGCCGCCGATAACCGGGTAATATACACATGTGCCGTTATAGGTAATTGAAAACTGCGTTGCCGCAGTATTTCCGTTACTTGCCGCATCCGCCGCAATGTCAACCGTAATGACGCCGACAGTGGTTGGATATATATTAAATGTATACACCGTGCCGCTTACCGCAGTAAAATTACTGATTGTGCCGTTTCCCATCGTAACATCGCTTTGTTCAAAACCCGTAACATCCTCACTGAAGGTCACCGTTACCGGTATCGGCGAGGTGCTTGTCGGGCTTAATGCCGTTGTCGTTATCTCCACTGTGAGATCGTCTTGTGATTTCTTGGTGACGGGTCCCGCCAAGCCGCTCCCGACTGCCGCCGCGAAATTTTTTCCTTTGACCGCGATCGGAGTGACTTCAAAGCTGATATATTTCCCGTTGTCGTCGTTTGTCAGGGTATATGTCAAGCCGCTTGCTCCCGAAATTGCCGCTTTGTTTGTGCCGATTGAATCATCAAAGCGATACCATGCGTATGTGGACGCGCCTTCTATATCGCCGTCCGCGTCGCTGTAAGTATATTCTCCCGTCAGCGTTTCGCCATACTCGGCGGTGCCTGTGATTTTTACGTCGTTCGCCATAGGCACAGCAATCTGCATTCCGAAGAAAACGGGATAGCCGAGATTTATTTGGGCGCTGTCGGATTTCCAGACGGAAGAACCGTTATTAAGGAGATTTAAGAAATCCGCGGATTTCATATATGTGCTTGTTCTGCCCTCGGCGCTGCCGATCACGTCCGCTCCGTTAATGCCTGCGACAAAACAGATTTCTTGGTCATAATAGCAGCCAGTCATCGTGACGCCAAATACACTATTGGCATCCCCCACAACGCCGCCCGCAAAATCGGAACCATTGACGCTCCCCGCATTGTAACAACTCTCAATAACTCCCCCGCCTTCGCCCACGATGCCACCGATATAATAGGCGTTTCCGCTGACGCTGCCGGTGTTATAACAGTTTCGCATTGTGTTGCCGGAGCCTTCATCGTAAAAAATTCCTGCGATGCCGCCAAAATATGCTATACCGAAACTTCCATCTTCTCCGCTAACGTTTCCGCTGTTATAGCAATACTGAATCAGCGATTTTTTACCGTTTGCATAGTCGTATGCGATGTTTCCGATAAGACCACCAATGATAAACGCTTCACCTGTACCGCTGACATTGCCCTGATTAGAGCAGTATTGGACGATAGAGGAATCGCAGTATCCCAACAATCCGCCGATGTTGCTACAAAGTCCTTTAATACTGACACTGGATTCAATCCAGCAGTTTTCCACCGTGCTGCCGATACAGTCGCCAGCCAGAGCCGCGACCGAAGAACCGCCCAGTATATAGCTTTCTGAAATATCAACGTTTCTAATCGTGCCGTTTGTGACGCTTGCAAACAAGGCACTGTACGAAGCGGTATTATCGGGCGTGCTGTTATACAGGCCCTTGACCGTGTATCCTTTTCCGTCAAATGTGCCGCTAAAAACATTCCCCGACGCGTCACCGATCATAGTGTAATTTGTAGTCGTATAGGTCGCTCCGCTTGCTATATCACAGATTTCACCGTCGTCCATGATGGTGTCGCTGTCTTTGTCCTGCCAATAGCCGAAGACGATATTGTCGGTTAAAACAAAGGTTGCGCCTTCTCCGGTCTGCCCAGCGTTGACCAAATTCGCCAACTGAGTAAGTTCTTCGGTGTTGCTAATCGTATAGGTTATTCCGCTCGAAAGCGTCGTGACTTCTGTTGTAAGCTCGATTTTGTCCGCCGTCGTTGTAAAATTTGTGCTTGACACAGTAGATATGTTACCTGCCACGTCCTCGACAATGACATACGCGTTGTACGTTTCTCCCGCGATAAGCCCGAACGCGTCGACCGTGTTTGCCGCCGCGATAGCCGAAGCGGTGCCTTTTGCATCCGCACCTATGCCCAATGCCCTGATTGTTTCCGCATCAGGTGCGGCATCCGAAATCGGGCAAATGAAATAGTAGCAAGTGCCAACTTCGCTCAATGTGAAATTCACCGTGGCGCCCGAACCTGTAACCGAACTTGCGTATACATTGTTCACTATCGGTGCAATTTTATCAATCGTAAAGCTGATGACCGCACTGTTGCCAGCCTCGTCGGTGACGGTGAGCACATAGCTGCCGTCCTCGGTGATTGCCGTTCCGGAAGTGTACGCCTGTGCCGCACCGCTGTCTTTGGAGAGCGTTGCCGTGCCTTCTGTGAAGGTCGGCGTGACGGTTGTGTACGACCCTCCGTCGACTATGCCGCCAACCTCAGGCTCAACCGTATCAATAGAAAAGCTGATGACCGTAGCGTTGCCAGCCTCGTCGGTAACGGTAAGCTCATAACTGCCATCCTCTGAAATTTCCGTTCCGGATGTGTAGGACACCGCCGTGCCGCTGTCCTTGGAGAGCGTTGCCGTGCCTTCTGTGAAGGTCGGCGTGACGGTATTATACGACATTCCGTCAGTCACGTTAGCAACCTCAGGTGGGGTCGTGTCCCACGCATCAATTGAAAATCCGATGTTGTTTGCTTTCAGAGTAGTATATTCCAAATCGGCGATAACACCGTTTGTTCCTTTTGTATAGGAGATCGTTACGCCTTTTCCGCCCGCCGCGGCAAGACCGCTCACCGTCAACACGACATGCGTCGCATCGATGCCTTTTGCTGTTGCCGCTACCGTGTAAGCCTTTGTGCTGTCGTCTTTTTCGGTCACCATGAAGCCACCATCGTTTGCCCTTGTGAGGTATCGGCAATCTTCGCTTAATTCCACGTCAATTTCGGTATCGCTGACCCTGCTCACGCCGACAATGGTCGGGGCTGAATATTCAAATGTCTGAAAACCGAAAAGCTGAGGATACTTGCCCGACTCAAAAAGCCAAATGTTCGTATCCCAGCCGGAAAACGCAGTTTCTGTCTGCATTTCGGCGGTCGTCTTTCCCTCGGCATTGCCCGCCTCATCCGAAGATCGTATTCCTCCGATACTGCACACATCTTTATCGTAGTAACAGCCTGTTACTTTGCTGATGCCATCAAACGCTCTGGTTCCCACAATATTGCCGGCATAACGAGAAACAATACTTATCGTCGACACGTTATAACAGTTCTCAATCAATCCATAACTTACACCGGCGATTCCGCCGAAGTCGCCGTTGTCACACGCTCCGCTCAGTCCTCCGGTATTATAGCAATTGAGCAGTGTGGCATAGGAGTTGCCACCCAAGAATCCTACGATACCGCCGGCAACAACGTAGCCCCATAAACCAACATTGATATCGCACGTATTGTAGCAGTACTGAATCAAAGCGCCTTCACCATCAGCTCGTCCGACGATGCCGCCGATGTAAACTCTCACGCCGACGCCTTTGACGAGGCCATGATTGATGCAGGCTTGAATAGTTGAAGAATCAGAACTTGCCACAATGCCGCCCAAAGTGGATTCGCCGACAATGCTGACGCTGGATTCGACACGGCAATTCTCCACCAAAGCGTTATTTGTTATAGACGAAGCAACCGCGGCGATGTAGCCACTGTTGTTTATAAAGCTATTTGCAATGACAAGGTTTTGAACGACACCGCCGTCGACACAGTAAAACAGCGCGCGGTCGGTGTTCGAAGAATCGTTGCTTGAATATAATCCGCTGATTGTGTGTCCTCTTCCGTCAAATGTACCGGAAAAACATTTGAGGGCTTTACCAACCATTTTATAGCTATTATCCGTATACGCCGTGCCGCCGCTTGGAGAATCAAAAATCTCTCCGTCGTCGGTCACGCTGTTTACGTTTATGTCCTGCCAGTAACCGAATGTAATATCGGCGGTCAACTCAAACGTCGCGCCCTCTCCGGTTTCTCCATTTTGGACAAATGTCGAAAAACGGTTCATCTGTTCGGTGTTTTCGATGGTATAGGTTTTTCCACTTTCAAGTGTTTCAACCAATGCGGTCAGCGGGATAACGTCGCCCGCCGTGGTCAAGTTAACGGATTCCAAAACTGATTGGTAGTTCACCGCATCCTTGAGGATGACATACGCCGTATAGTCCGTTCCTGCAATCAGCCCGTTCACATTGACCTGATTTGCACCCGTGCAGACCGCACCGGTGCATCTCAAAACCGCTCCATAACCCTGTGCCAGAACAGTATCTGCATCGGGCGCTGTGGTCTCCGCAGGATAGATGAGTATATAATAGGAAGCAGTTTCGTTGGACGTGAAGTTTAAAACCGCCCCGGAAGAAGAAACCGAACCTAATTCCAGTCCGCTAAGCACAGGCACCGTCGTATCAATAATAAAATTAACGACTGTGCTGTTGCCTAAGGTGTTGGTCACGGTCAGAACATAACTGCCGTCATCGCTGATTGTCGTGCCGGATGTATATGGGTTTTCAGTGCTGCCGTTTTTGGATAGCGTCGCGCTCCCCTCCGTAAATGTCGGTGTGACACTGGTGTTATAAACCGCCCAGTCGGTCACATCGCCGACCTCCGGACCTTCGGTGTCCCACGCGGGAGCATTCACGCCCACGGTATCTGTTTCCAGTGCTTTATACACCATATCTGTAATCGTGCCGTTCGTTCCTGCTGTATAAGTCACCGTGATGCCTTTGGCTCTGGATGCAGATATATCGTCCACGAACAATGTGATATGACTTGTGTCATCCCCTTCAATTGTTGATGTTACAGCGTAGGTCACTGTACCGTTTGTTTCAGTTACCGTAAATCCACCGTCATTCGATTTCATCAAGTTCAGACAGTCCTCACTCAACGCCACCGTGAGCCTCGTGTCGCTTGTCCTGCTCGCGCTGACCAATGTGGGCACGTCGGTATCCCAAGCGGCCGCCCTTACTCCAACACTATCCGTTTCCAACACTTTATCCACCACATCGGTGATTGTGCCGTTCATGCCTTTTGCATAAGTCACCGTAACGCCGTCGCTGCAGGCCGTCATGATGCTTCCGACGGTCAAAATAATGTGAGTTAGGTCGGCTCCTTGTGCCGTCGCCGTCACAGCGTAGGTCGTCGCTGCATCACCCGTTTTTGTCACCGTGAAACCGCCGTCACCCGTTTTCTCCAGATTCAGACAATCTTCGCTCAGTTCCACCAATATCGTTGTATCATTTATTCGGCTTGCGCTGACCAACGTGGGCGAGGTGGTATCCCATGCTCCGGTTTCCGCCCCCGCGGTGTCCGTTTCCAGCGCGTTGCCCGCCCGATCGGCGACTGTACCATTCGTTCCTCGGGTATATGTAACCGTAACACCGGCATCACCAGCCTTGCCGGTATTCTCCACCGTCAACACGATTTGACGCGGATTGTCTCCGTATACTGCGCTTGTCACATTGTAGTTTTGTGAAGTCCCTGTCTTAGTCACCATGAAGCCGCCATCATTATTTTTTGTCATATCACAGCAATTCTCGCTCAACTCCACAGCGATCAGCGTATTGCTGATGCGGCTTACGCCGACGATTTCGGGCGCGTCGGTGTCGTCCGACATAAGCGCGGTGAGTTGAGGATATTTTCCCGATTCAAAGTGCCAGACAGACGTGTCCCAGCCTGAAAACGCAGTTTCTGTCTGCATTTGGGCGGTCGTCTTGCCTTCGGCGTTGCCCGCCTCATCCAAAGTGTGTATTCCTCCGATACTGCACACATCTTTATCGTAGTAACAGCCTGTTACTTTGCTGATGCCATTATCGAATCTTTTTCCCACAATATTGCCAACAGAAGATGAAGTCGTACTTATCGTCGCCTCGTTGTAACAGGTCTCTATCAATCCATAACTTAAACCGACAATGCCGCCAAAGCTGGCGCTACCCGTTCCGGTCAATCTGCCTGTATTATAGCAATTGCGCACTGTGGTGTTGGCATTGGTACCCATTAATCCTACTATGCCGCCGACAGCGAAGCTGCATGAATTGGGGCTGATATCGCCCGTATTGTAGCAGTACTGAACCAAAAAGCCTTCACCATCCGCTCGTCCGACGATGCCGCCGACGTAAATATACATGCCACTGCTTCCGACGCGGCCATGATTGATGCAGCCTTGAACAGTGGAAGAACTACAAAATCCCACGACACCGCCCAAAGAGGATCCGCCGACAACGCTGACGCTGGATTCGACACGGCAATTCTCCACCGTACCGTTGTTCGTTAAGCCAGAAACAATAGCGGCGGCGTTACGGCTACCGTTTATAAAACTATTTGCAATGACAAGGTTTTTAACGACACCGCCGTCGACACAGAAGAACATCGCGCGGTCGGGGTTTAAAGGATTGGATGTAGAATATAATCCGCTGATTGTGTGTCCTTTTCCGTCGAATGTGCCGTAAAAAAGTTTTTCTGCTCTACCAACCATTGTATAGTTATTATTCGTATAAGCCGTGCCGCCGCTTGGAGAATCAAAAATCTCTCCGTCGTCAGCCACGCTGTTTCCGTTTATGTCCTGCCAGTAACCGAAGGCAATATCGGCAATCAACTCAAACGTCGCGCCATCTCCGGTTTTTCCGTTTCGGACAAGGGTCCCAAAACGGTTCATCTGTTCGGTGTTTTCGATGGTATAGGTTTTGCCGCTTTCAAACGCCATAACAGATGAGGTCATCGGAATCACCCCCGAATCCACCGCCGCTTTCACCGTCATTGACGGCATCACGGGTATCATGCTCAGCATCATTGCAAGAGCGATGATTGTCGCCATAAATCTTCTTTTGTCTGTCTGAACCATCATAAAACCTCCCTAAAATCTTATTAAACCGCAATTTTTTATGTTTTTTTAATTATAACACACCACCATTACAAGGGCATTACAAAAAAATCGCGCGTCTTTTTTAAAGGGAGGTTAATTTTCAGCTTTTTGAAGAAAAAACATCATTCATGCATTTTTTATAATGATTCGTATACATTTTCGGCAGGCTCTCCCCGAATTCTGTTTTCGCCATTTCCCGATATCGCTCATAGTAGCTGCGGTATTTCAATGGTCTTTTCATCCGTATGTACAGATCCAGCAGAAGCCGGTACCCCTGTTCCGACAGGGAATTGAAAGACAGCAGGCGCAAAAGCACAACCTCGGCCTTCTCATATAAGCCGCCGAATATGTAAAATATCGACATATTGATGAAAAGCTCCTCTGCGCGTGCCATGACGCTCTCTCTTTCTTCCGTCACCCAAAGGGCGTCTATATCTTCAAGAAACCTTCCGTTCACTAAACCGACCGTCTTTTCCGCCTGCACAATATTTTCCGCATTTATCTTCAGATTGTTCCGGATAAATCGCTTAAAGTCTACAACATCGCAGACACCGTCCGCAATGCTTATCGAAAGGTCTTCCTTTATTATAAAAATTTCTTTCCCAATCCCGAGTTCGCGCAGGGCGTTTCTACTTCTAAACAGCGACACTCTTAAATTATTTGCGTCCTTCTCACAGCTTTTTCCACAAAACAATAGCCGCACCAGATCTTCGCGGTAGATCTTTTCTCCTTCGTTGCAGAGCAGATATGCAAGAAGCTCACACGTTTTTTTCGTCGGGAGCTTAATCTTATCCTCTTGGCGGCTTATTTCAAACCCGCCGAAGCATCGGATATAAATATCCTCCTGTCCGGTATCTTTGCAGCGCACCAAGGTTTCCCGCACATGCCGCAGCGTCCGAACCAGATGCTCCTCGTCCACAGGCTTCACAATGTAATCCAGCGGATACGCCCGAAAGGAAGTCAGCGCATATTTGGGATATGCGGTAATAAATATAATGGTTATATTTTCCATCTCTTTTTTCAGCTCCGCCCCAAAATCAATGCCGCTTATTTCCCGCAGTTCAATATCAAGAAAAACAATGTCCGGCTTTTCCCGTACGATAAAATCAAGTACACCCTCCGTATTCTGAAAGGCGCCTATAACTTCGGCGGAATTCTTTTTCAGCAGATATGACAGCTCGTCCAGCGCCGGGCGCTCATCGTCAATCAGTACAGTTCTCAGCAAGCTTCTCACTCCTTCGGAATCATAATATAAGCGTTCGTGCCACCCTCCGGGCGGTTTTCAATATGCAGATTTGTGCCATACAGCCTTTTCATCCGGCGGTTTATGTTGCCAATCCCAATGCTGTCTCCTTTGTACTCGCCCGAAAGCAAAGCCGCGGCAAGCTCTGCGTCAATTCCGCCTCCATCGTCCGAAACACCGACCTTTACAAAATCGCCGCAATCCTTGACATATATCAGGATATGCCTGTCGCCGGATTTTCCTTTAATCCCATGGATAACGGCATTTTCAACAAGCGGCTGAAGCGTCAAAGGCGGAATTCGCAAAAACATATTGTCGATATCATAAACAACGTGCAAAGAATCAGAAAAGCGTGCCTGCTCCAAGGCGATATAGGCGCGCACGGAGGAAAGCTCATTTTCAATCGGCTCTTTATCCTCCAAATTCTGAATTCTGTAACAGTTCCTCAAATATTTGCTGAATTCAACGAGGAGCTTCCTCGATTTTTCCGTGTCTGTTCGGCTGATAGAAATAATTGCGTTTAAGGCGTTGTTTACAAAATGCGGGCGTATCTGCGATTTCAAAAATTGCAGCTCCAGCTTCCGCTCTCGCTTGTCCGCCTCGTTCAGTTCAAGCAGCATTTTCCGGCTTTCTCTATTATTTCGGTCGTAGCGAACCATAAACATACACAGGATGAGAATTGCAAGACAAAGAAATCCCATAGGGGACCACTCTACATAGCCGGTTTTCATAAGATTGTTTTCACTCAGTACATCGTGAAAAACACATATAGTCTGCACGCTTCCTCCTGCAACTATATAGAAAGCTTCCAGCTTTCGCTTTAGGGTAAACATAAGCATTTTTGAAACTCCGTAAATGCAGGTCACAACAACAATCAGTTCAGCTATATAAATGAAATTCGTAAAAATATAAATTGGTACCACAAGCGTAATTACTGTGAAAACAAATGCATATATCATAAGCGCTTTCAAAGCCATGCGTGACATATTTTCGGAATAAATATATTGAAACAGCCACATACAAAGTCCCGGTAACCAATAAAGTGTAATGTAGTCGATACATACCACAGCACGAAGCCATATGGACGGCATAAAAAAATTGATCAGGTAACTCCCGTCAATAATAGTTCTGAGGGCAAAAAAAACGCACATACTGAAAAACAAAAGATAGCTCATATCCCGACGCAGAAAAAGCAGAAATATACCGTACGCCGAAATAAGCAGTAGACAACTTAAGACAAAGAAGTCTCTTGCAAATATTACCTGACTGATATTGTAGACTTCTTCTTGATTTCCAAAATAGATTGTATACCATGCACCACCTCTGGCATATATAAAATTCGAGATATGTAGGATGACATCAAACTCGTCTTTTTCAGGCGTGAAGGCGACTGTCTGAATTCTATACTGAGGGAAAAAACCGTCTGCCGAAGTGGACACCTTCCCGCTTGAGGCAGTAAGGGTATCATCTATGTACAGTTCGTAAGCCGTAGAAAAAGGGATAATCCGCATAGCAAGCGGCAATCCCACTTTGGCTCCCGTCACATGGAGGCGATAGGTGGCATAACCCATCCCGCCAAGTTGCTTACCATCCACGGAGAATTTGTTCCAAACGGACGGAACCTCGGCTTTCAAGTCAGGCGCAGGGTTATGGCAAAAATCATCGTGATTGAGAAATTTTTCCCAATAAAAATCCCACTCTCCCGACAAAAACAATGTGGTTTTCTTGTCCCATTGCGACAAGTTCAGAACTCCGTTTTGAACTGATTTGTCCGGTGCATTCGTTTCAATGAACTGCCAAATCAACACAGCACAGCCCGCAATCGCCAACAATATTAATATCAGGAATATTCTATTCTTAAGTGTCATACTACCCCCTGTTGCCGTCTTCCATTCAGCTTTGGTATATAATAATATATATGAGTATATGCACATTATAATATATTCTGATATATTTTGTCAATAAATATGAAATATTTTTTATAAATTTCACTTGTTACATTTAAAACGACACCCAGTAAGTTAAAATTATACCTGCCGTATTATGTTTTCATCCCCATTTTGTCCCGCCCTTGAAAATAAATTTCATTTCCTGTTCTGCATAAATAATTACCTTTTCAACCGTACCATTCCAGAGTTCTTCGTCAAAACCGGTAATCAGTACTTCCTGTTTTAGTAGTGTCTGTATAAACTCCGCAATAGCCTGACGCTTCGCGGCATACTCCATCCGCTTATTGCTGACAGCGAAGATATCCAGCTGAATCCTGTCAAACCGGCCTTTCAGCTCCGAATACTTTTTGGTATATTCAGCCTGATTCAGCGCCGAACGGGCGTTTTCGTCCACGCAATTACGCAGCAGCGCAGTAACCGTTTCCAGTTCCCCACGCAGTTTATCGTCCTGCCTGTCAAGTGTGGATGTATGGGTCAGCCTGTCCATGATTTCCTCATATTTCTGCAGTATTTCATTTTTATTCAGTATCATCCGGTTCATTGCGTCCACAAATGTTTTCTTGATATCTTCCTCATATAAATGTGGGGTTCTGCATTTCTCCTGATTGGTAAATTTATGGTTGCATTGCCAGATTACCCGCCGATATTTGCTGTTGGAATGCCATACCTTGCTGCCGTAAAACCCGCCACACTGTCCGCAGACGATTCTGCCGGAAAAGGGGCTGTGTCCTGTCATGTAGCCTTTGGCGGATTTACGCTTCTGAAATTCATACTGTACCATGTCATATACCTCGGGGGACACAATTGCCGGATGGCTGTTTTCTACGTAAAACTGCTGAATTTCGCCCTCGTTCACCTTTTTCTTTTTGGTCAGAAAATCAGTGGTATAGGTTTTTTGCAGAATGGCTGATCCTTTATACTTCTCACTTTTTAAGATATTTTTGACTGTCGCCGGATTCCAGCTTTGCTTTCCTGTCGGCGTGGGCACTCCAATATCTATTAAATGCCGCGCTATCGCCCCTGCGGTTTTTCCTTCTAGAAACATCCTGTAGATCAACCGTACCGTTTCCGCTTCCCTCTCTACAATTTCAGGCAGGCCGTTTTCTCCTTTTTTATACCCAAGAAAATGTTTGTATGGAAGACTGACCTTTCCGTCCGCAAACCGCTTCCGCATCCCCCACGTGACGTTCTCCGATATAGACCTGCTTTCCTCCTGTGCCAGTGAACTCATGATTGTAATCAGCAGTTCACCTTTGCTGTCAAGCGTGTATATACCCTCTTTCTGGAAATACACCTCCACCCCTTTATCCTTCAGCTTGCGCACAGTGGTCAACGTATCCACAGTATTCCTAGCAAAGCGGCTGACCGACTTTGTTATAATAAGGTCTATTTTTCCGTCCATAGCGTCAGTAATCATTTTGTTAAACCCGTCACGCCCTTTGGTGCTCGTTGCACTTATCCCCTCATCCGAATAAACGTTTACAAACTGCCAGTTTTCATTGGACTGAATATGCCTTGTGTAATAATCCATCTGCGCCTCATAGCTGGTCTGCTGTTCCTCAAAATCGGTTGACACTCTGGCATACGCAGCCACGCGTTTTTTATTGATGAAAGTTTTTTTATTCACGAACTGCGGCATAACGGCCGGAATCACAGTAACCTGTCTGTTCATGTCTATTTCCACCCCTTTATCAATTCTGTATTATCCTCTATAATAATTTTTAGTGTTTTATCAGGATACGCAACCATACTATGTACCTTCATCCCTTTAGTAAGGCTTTGTAGTGTACTTTCGGGAATCTGCTTTGACGCGCAGTAGCTTTTCCCCAACGTGTTGTAGGTCGAACAGACCCATATGACCCTTTCATATTTCGTGCCGGAATTATTGATTTTCCGCCTGTAGTGTTTACCGCATATACCGCACACAATTTTGCCGGTGAACGTATACTTTGCCGTAATGTCTGACCTTGGATGATACTGTCTGGCACGTCTGACCATTTCTTTTTGTGCCTTTTCAAAGGTATCCCTGTCGATAATCGGCTCATGGTTGTCTTTCACCAAGTATTGCGGCAGTTCGCCCTTATTTTTCATGTTCTTTTTTGTAAGGTGGTTGCTGATATACCCTTTCTGCATCAGCAAGTCACCAACATACTTTTCGTTACAAATAATATCGTGGATTTTCCGGCCGTCCCACTCCCCGTTCAGCTTCGGCCTTACCCCCGACTCGTGGAGCTTTTTTACAATTGCCGTTTTTCCCATCCCGCTTAGATAATCCGCAAAAATCATTTTTATAATTTCTGCTTCTGCGGGATTCACCGTTAGCACGCCCTTTTTTACATCATAACCCAGAATGGTAAAGGTATTTGGAATCCCGTCCTTATACTTATTTCGGATCCTCCACTTGAGGTTTTCACTTACCGACAGGCTCTCCTCCTGTGCAAAAGAAGCGAGGATGGAGAGCATCAACTCCCCATCCCCGCTTATACTATGGATATTTTCTTTTTCAAAATAACAGTCAATGCCAAGGTTTTTCAGTTCCCGGACAGTTTCAAGCAGATCAACACTGTTCCGTGCAAAGCGCGAGATGGATTTTGTGAGTATCATATCTATTTTCCCGGATCTGCAATCCACAAGCATCCGCTGAAACTCCGGACGTTCCTGTTTTGTGCCTGTAACAGCATAATCCGCATATACGCCGCAATACAGCCATCCGGGACGGTTCTGTATCATTTCGCTGTAATAGCTGACCTGCGCTGACAGGGAATGCACCATCGCCTCTTTCCCTGTCGACACTCTGGCATAGGCCGCCACGCGCATTTTCTTTGGTATTATAGGTGCTGACGGCGGCATTTTCCTTACGATTCGTTCCATGAAAACACATCCTTTCAGTTCCTATATTACACGTTTCAGCCTATAATAGCAAGCTGTAAACCGCCGATTATGCGGCCTGTCTCGCAGAAATT
>Ga0209373_10000338_pt1 | contig 84487 bp, 52 predicted proteins | sample Higcelweek5metaG_FD_187173 | JGI IMG/M metagenome (GOLD analysis project Ga0209373, IMG submission 187173) | Freshwater pond sediment microbial communities from the University of Edinburgh, under environmental carbon perturbations - High... | ecosystem: Environmental > Aquatic > Freshwater >...
CTTTGTCCCTGTCCTTGGCTTTGTCCCTGTCCTTGGCTTTGTCCCTGTCCTTGGCTTTGTCCCTGTCCTTGGCTTTGTCCCTGTCCTTGGCTTTGTCCCTGTCCTTGGCTTTGTCCCTGTCCTTGTTTTGAACCGGCCTGTTCTTCTGTGGCAGGGCCGCCAAGTAATTTTATTATTTTTTCAATGTTCTCTTCTGATTCTGTTAACTGGTCGGGAATCTTTTTGGTTTCTTCCCCTGAGCCATTGGAAGACTGCTGTTTTTGTGAAGATCCCTCAGATTTTTGACCGCAAGAAGAAAATATTAAACAAAATAAAACCGTCCAAAATATAATTTCTATTTTATTTAATCTATTATTATTCATATTTTTCATTTGTACTAATACAAACTTCCTCCTTATTTTAAGGTATAGTAATATTATTTTCAATATATAAAGATATAATACCTAATATTCTTTGCAGATTAAAAATAATATAATTTACATTATTTTTAATAAAATAAAATATAAAATGGGCGGCAAATGCCGCCCTTTATTATAACTGCTATATAAGGCTTGCGATAAGCCCCATTCTGCCGGTATCCGCGCCGCAGCCCCGGTGCGAAAAAAAATCCTGTTTACCGCAAACTGTGCAAAGAGCGGCTATATCTATGTTTCCCTTTAAAACTCCGGCATTTTGAAGAAGAATCGCGTTAGCCTGCCATAAATCTATATTAGCTTTACCGTTATTATATTTTATACATTCGCCAAGTCCGGCTTTTTCAAATTCAACCGCAACTTCAAGCCCTGTTTCAAAATGGCATATACCGATAGACGGACCGATTGCCGCCAGAATATTTTCGGGCTTTGCGCCGAAATTCTCCTTCATAACAGAAACACCGTTTGCTGCAATATTTCCTACTGTTCCGCGCCATCCCGCGTGCAGGACGGCGATAACCTTTTTATGAGGTTCATATAATAAAACAGGCACGCAATCCGCATAAAATATAACAAGCGGAAGATTTTTCACATTAGTGACAAGACCGTCCGTATCGCGTATATCAGATTCATTGATTAAGCCTTTGCCTTTATCCTCCTCTGTAACTACCCTGATATTTACGGAATGAGTTTGTTTGGACAGCACAGTGTTTTCGTAATTCATGTTTTCGGCAAGGCACACCCTTTTATAATTTTCCAATAGATTGGCTCTGTCGTCCTGCCTGCCTGTGCCGAGGTTAAGGCTGGATAAGCTGCCTAAGCTGACGCCGCCGTGTCTTGTGGTGAATATATGATTGATTCCGCCGCAATTCGCGATTTTTTCGGAAATCAGATATTTTAAATTGCCTTTATTCTTATATATCATAATAGCCTCTATATTTTTTGCATAAATATTATTTCAATTCTATTATTGTAACGCCTGTGTCGCCTTCACCGAAGGAACCTAGGTGAAAGCTTTTAACTAATTTATTTTTTCTTAAATGTTCATGAATGGCGCTTCGCAATGCGCCTGTGCCTTTTCCATGGATTATGGAGATTTTAGGAAGGGACGCAAGCATCGCGTCGTCGATAAATTTATCGACCTCCATAATCGCGTCATAAGCAAGAAAACCCCTAAGGTCAAGCTCGGTTTTTATATTCATTGATTTGCTGCCCACCATGCGGCGGTCTGAAATGACCTTTTCGCCCGATTTAATATGCGTGGTATCTTCTATAATTCTTACATCCGTAACATTTGTTTTGACCTTCATAATGCCTATCTGCACCTGAAAATCGCCGTTATTATTCGGCAGGCTGACAACTGTGCCTCTGTCGTCTAGTGAAATAATTTCAACCGTCATGCCCAATTTTATATCCTTAACTGAGGTACCCGATTTTCTTCTTTCCTTTTGCATCGCTTTGTCAGCCACGCTGCCCTTTTGGTGTATCTGAGCTTTTATTTCCTCCATTTGCTTTAGCTGTTCTTTTGAAGACGATTCCATCGAAAGCTTGCGGAACTGCTTCATAAGCCCGGCAGTTTCATCCTTGGCGTTTTCGATAATTTCTCGTGCCTCACGCCGAGCGTCCTCCACAATTTTATCGCGTTTGTTTTTAAATTCCCCAGATTGCTTTTTAAGCTCCGCTTTCAGCTTCTCGGTCTCCGCTTTTATGCGAAGCGTTTCATCATATACCTGAGCCGCTGATTCTCTCTTTTGCTGGAGCTCGCTCACTATATCTTCAAAACGCACGCTTTCAGCCGTCATTCTGGCGGCGGCGTTTTCTATGATCGTATCATAAAGCCCAAGCCTTTTTGAAATAGCGAAAGCGTTGCTTTTCCCCGGAATTCCTATAAGCAGCTTATAGGTCGGCCTTAAGGTCGCAACGTCAAACTCGCAGGAGGCGTTTTCAACACCATCGGTTGACAGGGCGTACATTTTCAGCTCGCTGTAATGAGTGGTCGCAACCGCCGAAGCTCCACATTTTCTAACAAATTCCAATATCTCAATTGCCAGCGCCGCGCCCTCATCGGGGTCGGTGCCCGCGCCCAGCTCATCGAATAAAGCCAAAGTATTCGGCTCGACATTGTTTAAAATATCAACAATATTAACCATATGCGATGAAAAGGTGGACAGGCTCTGCTCAATGCTCTGCTCATCTCCAATATCCGCGAAAATATTTTTAAACACAGGCATATGTGTTCCCAAATCCGTAGGTAGATGCAAGCCTGTCTGGCACATAAGCGCAAAAAGCCCCACTGTTTTAAGCGTAACCGTTTTACCGCCCGTATTCGGGCCGGTGATAACCAAAGTATTAAAATCCTTGCCAATATAAAGGCTTATAGGCACTACCTTTGACTTATCTATAAGCGGATGCCTTGCAGCTTTAAGCTCAATATATCCGTTATTATTCAAATTTGGCTGAATACATTTATTGCGGTTGCAGAAGCCCGCCTTCGCGAATAAAATATCAAGCTCAATAATACTGTTAAAATTTATCTCTAAAATCTCCGAAACCTGCGCCACCCTTTCGGAGAATTCCATAATAATCCTTTCTATCTCACGCTGCTCCGCAATCGCAAGGTCACGAAGCTGATTATTAATCTGCACCACCGCGATAGGCTCAATAAACACAGTCGCCCCTGTTGAGGAGGAATCATGAAGAATCCCCTGAATGCTCCCCCTGTGCTCGCTTTTTACAGGAACCACATATCTGTCGCCCCTCATGGTGACAATAGGGTCCTGCAGATATTTTGAATAAGCGGATGAATGGATGATATCATTTAAAATATCCTTTATTTTGGAATTGAGCTGGCTCATTTTTCGCCTTAACGCCGCAAGCTCGGGGCTTGCGTTGTCCACAAGCGTATCCTCGCCTAAAATTGCGTCGCCAATGTCCGTTTCAAGGTCCTTTACGGGTGTTAAATTCCTTGCTATTCCCCGAAGAATCTCGAACTTTTCGGTCTCGCCCATATATTTTGCGACCTGCCTTGTGACACGCAGAACCGACCCCACTGCCATTAGCTCGGATAGCGACAGACTGCCGCCCATTTTTGCTCTGCGCACACCCGGAATAATATTAGAAACAGGTGCAATAGGAATTCCGCCGTGCATAACAAGCATTGAGGATGCTTCGGCGGTAGCGTTTTGAAGCTGCTCCACCTCATTAAATTCACAGGCAGGCTGCAGCTGCAGAATTTTTTCCTTTGCGGGTGTACAGATTGCGGTGTCGGACACCAGCTTTAATATTTTATTATATTCAAGTATTCTGAAAACCTTTTCGTTCATCTTCTCCTCCGTATTATTTATACCGAAATCCTATTCCGACACCCAGCTTACCGCCGGATTTCAAGTGCCTTATAATAGCCTTTTCTAATGTTGAGTTCTGAGGATATTTATCTAAATCCGTTTCTATTTTCTTAAATACAAAGGCTAGCGGCACATTTATATTATCCTCAAGCTTTATTATATTAAACTCATTTTGAAATTTAATTATATTTGAATCCTCCGGCAGCAGCATTTTAAGCCTAGTGTCAAGCAACCATGAATAGCACAAAAAGCCTTTATATTTAAAATCCGGAAAATATTCAGTGAAAAATTCTTTTGCTTGTTTGAACGATTCCAAACATTCACCAAGGTCAAGCCTGCCGTCTCTTGGAATATGCACCGAAAGCAGTTTATCCCCATCTTTTATATAATCTTCTACTTCAGTATGAATTTCAAGAAGCTCAAATTGTAATCTGCCCAATCGAAAAATAGTGCAATTTATATGTCTTGTATGCCAGTTTGATTCATAAAGCCCTACTTTTCCGGTCTGCTCAAAATACTGACCTGTCCAAATTTTAAAATCCTTAAGAGTATCAAGCATTATTTTATTGGAAATACCTTTTTTTTCATAATATTGCCGGACCAAATCAAGGCAATTCATCATACATACTAGCGCCCACATTGTATTATGTATACCTAAAGTACAAGTATCCTGCCTGAAAATCTCAACCATCTTTTCCTGTTCATCTTTTGCGGAGATCTTTTTTGACCAATCCTCAAATAAAGCGCTTTTTTCCTGTGATGCTTTAATTTCGCTTAATATACTTTCAATTTCGTTTGACCATTCCTTAGGGAAATTTAATAACTCACAGTAACGCATTGCAGACATATCAATACCCCTTTATATAATCGTTTGTTTTAACAGATTTTATTTCCAGATTCTGCTCACAGCAAACAGCCATCACGTAATCATCGGAAATTTTATAAACCTTCGCCGAAGAATTATATGGAATATGTTTAAAATCACTTATCATACCTTCACCGGTAAATTTAACATAGCTTTCCTTCATTGCCCACATTGAATACAGCGTTTCAGCCTTATTTACGGAATTATTTAAAATAGCAAGCTCTGTTTCGCTGCAAACCCTGTTTGCCAGATTCTCTTTAAATTCCATGATTTTCTGCACGTCAATTCCCACAGGCTTGCGGCTTACCGCAACCGCTACGGCATTATGGGAATGGGACAGATTAAATTCTATACCTTTAATATTGTCAACAAAAGGCTTGCCATGCTCAAGGGTTGAAAAATGAATATCATTAATTCCGACAGAAAATTCTTTTTCAAGAGCATATTTCAGCAGCATCCATGCGAAAGCGGATAAAATCCCCTGTCTGTTAAATTTAAAATCCCTGTTTAGAATTTTACTTATATTATAAAAAGTTATCTTATCTAAATTACCCGCGTTTGTATCTATATAAATCATAGCTTATTGAAAATTATAGCGCCTAATACTCCGCAGCCCGTATGGGCCGCTACCGCAGGCCCGATTTCCGCAAGCTCGGGCCTTAGAATATTAAATTTATCGGCATATATTTGCGCCATTTCCTGTGCCTGTTCGAGGTTGCCGCCGTAAAGCACATAAATTTCGCTGTCTTTATTAAAGCCTTTTTCCTCGATGATTTCAAGTATTCTAGGGACTACCTTTTTGCGCCCCCTTATTTTATCAACATTGCAGATTACTCCGTCTGTTACGGAAAGCACAGGTTTGATGTCCAGAATTTCGCCGATAGCAGCTACCGCTGGGTTAATTCTGCCGCCTTTTTTAAGGAATTTTAAAGTATCCAGTACAAAAACAACGTCGCAGCCCTTAATCATATCGCGGCTTTTTTTCAGTATATCTTCCTTTGAAGCTCCCGCCATAACCATTTCAGCGGCTTTAACAACTATTCTGCCGTAAACATAAGTAAAGTGCATTGAATCAATTATTTCAATGTCCGCCTGCATTTCATCAAGCAGCATTTTTTTGGCTATATTAGCGTTTTGAAAGGTTCCGCTGCCTGCCGAGGAAATCGTATAGCATATAATTTTATAGCCTTCCGTTGTGCATTTTTTAAATTCCTCATAAAAAGCGTCGGCATTAACCTGCGAGGTTGAAAAAGAAGTGTTTTTGTCGCTGTTTCTCAAAATATCAAAAAACTGTTCATGGCTGATTTCATAAAAATCCTTATACTCATTGCCGTCAATTGTAACATGCATTGGAAGCACTGAAATATTGAATTTATCAACCATTTCTTTTTTGATATCTGCACAGCTGTCTGTTATGATTTTAATTTTATCCATAGTAACCTCCAAATTTATCTTAGTACAATTCCTTGTACATTATGTATTTCTCACAGGGGAGCTTATTTGTCACCTCGCCGCTTAGTATATCAGTCCGTTGACGGAACAGATTTATAGGCCTCGCTGATAAATTAATACCTATAACAATCTTTTCGCCACTGCCGGTTCTTTCAAAAATAAATATTCCGTCTTTAGCGCAGATATTATGGTATCCGCCCGTTTTAAAAACCTTTTCGCTCCTGCGTATAGCGCCGATTTTCCTGTACCACCGCATAAGCTCCGTGTTTTCGTAACCCCACGGATAACATCGGCGGTTAAAAGGGTCGGTATAGCCTTGCAAGCCTGCCTCGTCACCGTAATAAATACAAGGTACTCCGGGCAGGAACATTTGAAGTAGGCTTGCGGCTTTAAGGCGGGATACTCCGCGAGAGTATTCCTCAAAGTTCATTTCATATAGCGCCATTTCCTCTTTGGTTTCCGGCCTTCTATCCGTTCCTAAAACGGTTAAAATCCTCATTGCGTCATGGGTACCAAGTATATTCATAAGGCAGTGCAGCGTTTGAGGCGGATAATTCTCAATCTGTGATTGTATCACATTTTTCAAAACCTGCGCGTTGCCGAATTTAACAAACTGAATAATCGCGTCTTTAAGCGGATAATTCGTCACGGAATCAAGCTGAGAGCCTAAAAGATATTTGCGCCGCTTTCCGTACGCGATTTTATTTGAAGCATCCTCCCAAACCTCGCCGATAATAACGCTGTCTGGGTTTTCATCCTTTGCGGCTTTACGGATGCCTTCAAGCATTGCGTCGGGCAGTTCGTCCGCCACATCCAGCCGCCACGAGCTTACGCCTTTTTTCATCCATGCTTTAATTATACCCTTTTCTCCTGTAATAAAATCCAAAAATTCATCGCAATTTTTATTTATGACAGGCAGGGTTTTTACGCCCCACCAACAGTCGTAATCATCGTTCCAGTTATTAAAGGTAAACCAGCCATAATACGGCGAGCTTTGCGACTGATACGCGCCCACGCCGTCATATCTTCCGTATTTATTAAAATAAACGCTGTCATCGCCGGTATGGTTGAACACACCATCGCATATTACGCGTATTCCTCTTTTATCCGCCTGCCTGATAAGATTTTCAAAATCCTTCTCATCGCCGAACATTGGGTCAAGCCTTGTGTAATCGCCGGTATCGTATTTATGGTTGGAATACGCCTCAAAAATAGGGCTTAAATATATGGCGGTCACTCCGAAGGATTTTATATAATCCAGCTTTTCACATATTCCCGCGAAATTTCCGCCGAAAAAATTGTTGTTTTTTAAAATTCCGTTTTCATCGGGTTTATATTCGGGTATACCTCCCCAATCCTCGCGGAAAACCGCCGTATCACGAACAGGCGTATTTTTGCCCCTGCAAAACCTGTCAATAAAAATGTGGTAGATTATGCCGCCCTTCAGCCAGTCGGGAGTTTCAAAACCTTTTTTATAAACTGTAAGCTGCCACATAGCGCAGCTGTGGTCTTTTACGATATCCTCATGCCCGCTTAGCTGAAACCCGTACCAATACAGCCCCGCATCAGGCACAACCTTTGCTGTGTATATATCATATCCTTTGTCAAACCCAACCCAATCCATCAGGATATACTGCGGCATTTCCTCGTCCTTATAAAAAACAAGCCGCACATCCATCGCTTTTCTGCGGGCAACCTTTATTGTTATGGTTACAGGCGTGTTTTCCTCCACCGCGCCTGTGGGATTTCGATAATATACATCCATTGAATTATATAATATCATAAAAACCTCCGGATTTCAAGTTATAATTTTAATACAATCAAATTCATTTTATGGGTTTAATATTCCAGATATTATCGGCATATTCCTTTATGCTTCTGTCGGCGGCGAAATATCCTGCGTTCGCGATATTATTAAGCGATATTTTATTCCACCTTGCTCTATCCTTATAAACGCCGTCCGCAATCTCGTGAACTCTGCAATAATCTCCGAAATCGGCAAGGCACATATACGGGTCGGGCACTGTGCCTCCTTGCAGCAGATAATTATAAATATCACTGAACGACGTGCCGTAAAACCCTTTATTCAGGCTGTCCAGTACACCTCGCAAAACCTCGCTCTGCTGATAATACAAAATCGGCGAATAGCCCTGTTTCCACAAGGTATCAACCTCGTTGTCGCTCATTCCGAAAATAAATATATTATCCTGTCCTACCTTTTCGTAAATCTCCGCGTTTGCGCCGTCCATCGTGCCAAGCGTAACCGCTCCGTTTATCATCATTTTCATGTTGCCCGTTCCGCTCGCTTCCTTTCCGGCAAGTGAGATCTGCTGGCTTATATCGCTTGCCGGCATAATCATTTCCGCAAGTGAAACCGAATAATTTTCAATAAACACAACCTTTAGCTTTTGTCCGATTTTTGGATTCCGCTCAATTTCTTTACCTAAACACCATATCAGGTTTATAACCCTTTTCGCCATATAATAGTTTGGAGCGGCTTTTGCCGCGAAAATAAAGGTTTGAGGCTGAATATCCAAATCCGGGCACGCAAGAAGCCGCTGATAAATCGCTATAATTCTCAATGCGTTTAAAAGCTGACGTTTATATTCATGCAGACGTTTTACCTGCATGTTAAACACCGTATCAGGGTCGATTATAACGTCCTGAATTTTATCTGCATATTCCGAAAACGCCTGTTTATTTTTCTTTTTAATTTCATCCAGCAGCTTTAATATTCCGATATCATTTTCAAATTCCTTAAATTTAATCAATTCCGAAGGGTTTTTCACAAAACCGTCGCCGATACATTCGCATATGAGCGCGGAAAGGCAGGGATTCGCCTGGCAAAGCCAACGCCTGTGCGCGATACCGTTAGTAACGTTTGTGAATTTCCGAGGATTCATTTCATAGAATTCTTTAAATACATTCTTCTTTAAAATTTCGGAATGGATCTTCGCTACTCCGTTTATCGAATGTCCTCCGATTATGGACAGATTCGCCATTCTTACCTGATGCTGCGATATTACCGCCATTTTCTCCGACATATTCCAGTTGCCGGGATATTGCTCCCACACCTTATGACAAAAACGTTCGTTAATTTCTTTTATAATGCTGTAAATACGGGGAAGTCTGCGCTGCAATAAATCCTCGTTCCATGTTTCAAGCGCCTCCGACATAACTGTATGGTTGGTATACGCTATAGAATTTGTAACAATAAACCACGCTTTATCCCAGCTTAGCGAATATTCGTCCATTAAAAGCCGCATAAGCTCCGGAACGGATAATGCCGGATGCGTGTCGTTAATATGAATCGCTACCTTCTCATGCAGATTTTCCAGCGTGTTATATTCCTTCAAATGCTTTTTTATAATATCCTGCAACCCTGCGGAAACCATAAAATACTGCTGACGCAGCCTAAGCGATTTGCCCTCATGATTATCGTCCGACGGGTACAAGACCTTTGAAATCGCCTCAATATTCGCTGTTTCCTCCATTGCCTTGGCATATTCGCCCTGCGAAAACAGGTTCATATCCATGCAACCCGAATTTTTTGCCCGCCACAAACGCAGCACGCTTACAGCTTCACTGTCCTTTCCCGAAATCATCATGTCATAAGGTACAGCAAGCACTGTTTGCGCATTGTAATGATAAATTTTAAGCCAACCGTTTTCCCATTTTTCCTCCAACTGTCCGTCAAATTTAACATTGGCAGTATCGTCAGTGCGCGGAACTAACCAAACTTCACCGTTTGGAAGCCATATATCCGGCATTTCGGTTTGCCAGCCGTCCACAATCTTTTGCTTAAACAAACCGTATTCATAGCATATGGAATATCCCATCGCCGGATATTCCTGACTCGCGAGAGAGTCCATAAAGCAAGCGGCAAGCCTGCCCAGCCCGCCGTTGCCAAGCCCCGGGTCGGGATCAAGCTCGTACATTTCGCTAAGGCTATACCCGTATTCCTTCAAAACCTCACTCATTACGCCATCAATACCCAAATTATAAATATTATTTCTAAGAGAAGCCCCTACCAGAAACTCCATGCAGAGATAATATACCTTTTTCGCGTATACTGCTTTTTTAGAGAATGCCGTTCTTTTCTGCCGCAGAATATCCCTTATCGCCATTACTACCGCTTTAAAAATATGTTCTTTGGAAGCCTCGTTTGGGGACAATCCGTAGTATCTTGCCAAAATGCCCTCAATTTGTTCCATCAGTTCTTCTTTAGTGTATAGGCCTGCCACGTTCTTATTCATCCCTTTCCAATCAAATTTAAGTCAAGCCTTCGTACATCTTAATATAATCCTTTGCGGAATTGTTCCAGCTGAAATCAACCTTCATAATTTCCATGACGAGATTGTTCCAGTTTTCCTTATTCTTGTATAAATCAAGCGCACGATTTACCGCGCTTACAACATTATATGATGTATAATCCGCGAATGTAAACCCGTTTCCTTCACCAAGCGAGCAATCATGAATAGAATCTTTTAATCCTCCCGTTTCACGCACTATCGGAACAGCTCCGTATCTTGAGGCTATCATCTGCGCAAGTCCGCAGGGTTCGCTTTTTGAAGGCATGAGGAATATATCCGCAGCCGCGTATATTTTACGGGATAAATCAGAATTAAACTCAATTCTCGCAGCCGCTTTATCTGGATACCTTTCCTGTAGATATTCAAAGAATAACTCATATTCCTTCTCTCCTGTTCCAAGCACCGCAAGCTGTACATTCTGCGTCAAAATTTCTTCTGCGGCTTCTGTAATAATATCCATTCCCTTATGGCTCACAAGCCTTGAAATAATGGCAATCATAGGAATATCAGCGGATACGGGAAGCTTTAGCATTTTCTGCAATTTTAATTTATTTTCCGTTTTATTTTCTAAACAATTAGTATTAAACTTTTTAAATATTGCATTATCAGTATCGGGGTTATATAAGCCTACGTCAATACCGTTGAGTATACCCCGTATCTTCCCCGCGTTCCGTTCAATAATCGGCGAAAGCCCGTGAGAATAAAACGGGCTTAGAATTTCTTTGGCATAGGTGGGGCTAACAGTGGAAACCACATCCGCGCATTGCACAGCGCCTTTCATTAGGTTAATGCAGCCGTCATAATCCACTATATCTTTATAGTGCGGCGGAAGGGCGAACACATCCGATAAAATCCGCGCATCATATTTCCCCTGATATTCTATATTGTGTATTGTAAAAATGGATTTAATCCCGTTGTATTTTTCATTGTACAAGGCTTTTAAATATATTGAAACCAGCGCCGTCTGCCAATCGTTTGCATGAATAATATCCGGCACGAAATCAATTACAGGCAGAATATCAAGCACCGCTTTGCAGAAATAGGCAAACCTTTCTCCGTCATCATAATGCCCGTAGCAGATAGGACGCTTGAAATAATATTCATTATCAATAAAATAATAGGTTACGGAGCCTATTATGCTTCTGTATATTCCGCAATATTGGTTTCTCCACGCAAGAGAAACATACGTATACCCTATGTATTCCAATTTATATTTATCGGAAATAGCCTGATAAAGCGGCATAACCACACGAACGTCCATGCCGCTTTCGTTCATAATAGCCTGAGGCAGCGCGCCTATAACCTCGCCTAAGCCGCCTGTCGCAATGAACGGTACTCCCTCGCTTGCCGCAAATAATATTTTCTTATTTTCCATAGAAAATCCTCCATTTGTTTACTTTATACCATTTTCCCTTTAGCGATATAGAACGGATAGCTTTTATCGGCGGATAAAACTCTGTTATCACGCACAATAACGTTTTTGTCGCTGATAATCCATGTAAGCGCGGCGTTATTTTCAATAACCGTCCCCTGCATAATAATGCAGTTTTTCAGCACGCTGCCGCGGCTTACCTTTACGCCTCTGAATAAAATGCTGTTTTCCACAGTTCCGTCAATTACGCAGCCGTCCGCTATAAGAGAATTTTTTACCACCGAGTCAACCCCGTATTTTGTCGGCGAGGAATCCCTGATTTTCGTATGAATCGGTCTGCCGTCCACTTCAAAAAGCTCATCACGGTTAACCTTGCTAATCATATCCATATTGCTTTTGACATATGCCGCGAGCGACTCGATATGCGCGGTGTAGCCCTTATTTTCATATCCCATAATTTTAAGAGCTTTTACATTATCCAGTAAAATATCCTTACTGAAACGCATAAGCCCGTGAGTGGAAGCGTCCGAAATAATATGCAGCAGCTTTTCCTTTGTCATAACCCACGAATTAAGCCCTGCATTCATTTCACCCTCGGATTCGGGATTTAAAAGAATATCCAAAACCCTTCCATTACCGTCAGTATTATAAATTATTGAATGCCTTGACTGCTGTCTGTCAATGTACTTTTTTGTGTAAACGGCGGTAATATCCGCCCCGCTTTTTTTATGAAACCTTATAACATCCTTATAATCTATATTTGCCAAAATGTCGCAGTCTGCCATAACAACATGCTCACAAGCTGCGCTTTCAATAAATTTTTTTGTACGCTTCAATGCGTCAAGCCTGCCCTTAAACGGGCCTGCCTCGTCCCCTATTCCGTAAGGCGGCAGCACAACAACGCCGCCGTTTTTGCGTGACAAATCCCAATCCTTGCCCGAAGCTATATGGTCGATAAGCGACTGGTAATTGCTTTTTGTAATCAGTCCGATTTTATATATATCGGCGTTCACCATATTCGACAGTGCAAAATCCACAAGCCTGTACCGACCCGAGAAAGGTATTGACGCTACTGTTCTGCTTGCTGTAATTTCCGCTACATTCCATGAATGCACATCTGAAAAAATTATGCCTATAGCGCTCATTCGCTTACCTCCTATATTACATCATTTTCAATCATAACGTTAGAATCAATATTGGAATGGCTTTTCACATTAACACTTCTCGCGATAACGGTAATTCCCTCCGCCTCTGTTCTGTCTCTTCCGACTATGCACTTTTCGCCTATTTCTACCTGCTCGTCAAGAATGGAATAATTGACAGCCGAACCTTCGCCTATTATTGTTTCCGCCATAATAACGGAGTCCTTGACAAAAGCACCCTCTTTAACCGCAACCCCCGGGAATAATACCGAATTTTCCACTCTGCCGTAAATTTCACAGCCCTCGGTAACAATTGAATTTTTAATCTGCGCATCCTCGCTTACGAAATGCGGAGGTTTTTCCATGCTTCTGGAATATATTTTCCATTCGGAATTTCTGTCCAGAGTATCCTCAACCAGCAAATCCATATTTGCCTGCCACAGACTTTCGATAGTACCCACATCCTTCCAGTACCCTTTAAAGGAATAGGCGAACATTTTTTCACCGCATTTCAGCATATTAGGAAGAACGTTTTTACCGAAATCATTTGAGGATTTAGGGTCGCACGCGTCCTCCTGTAAATATTTTTTCAAAACATGCCATTTGAAAATATAAATCCCCATGGAAGCCTTTGTGCTTTTCGGCTGCTTGGGTTTTTCCTCAAATTCATATATTTCTCCTGTATCATAGGTGTTCAAAATGCCGAACCTGCCCGTTTCCTCAATCGGCACGTCAATTACGGCGATTGTGCAGTCCGCTTCCTTTTCCTTGTGGAAATCAAGCATTTTGGCGTAATTCATTTTATATATATGATCACCCGATAAAATCAGCACATTATCAGGATTATATCTCTCGATAAAATGTATATTCTGATAGACAGCGTTAGCAGTTCCCGTATACCAGTCCGAACCGTTGCTTTTCTGATAGGGCGGTAGAATATTCACGCCTCCGTTTAATCTGTCCAAATCCCAGGGCTGACCGTTGCCGATATATTCATTCAGCAATAGCGGCTGATACTGCGTCAGAACTCCAACGGTGTCAAAACCTGAATTTACACAGTTTGATAAAGCATAATCAATAATTCTGTATTTACCGCCGAACGGAACTGCCGGTTTAGCGATTTTATTAGTTAAAACATACAGCCTGCTGCCCTGTCCTCCGGCAAGCAGCATCGTAACGCAATCTTTTCTTTTTGTCAACATATGTAATGCCTCCTACTTAATGCTTTTTTTATATTTAAAATAACCCACTGCCATAGGCGGAACCGTAATAGAGATGGACTGAGGATGTGAGTGCATTGGAATCTGTTCGCTTTTTATTTGAAAGCTGTTGACATTGCCAAGCCCGCCGTATTTTTGCAAATCCGAATTAAAAACCTCCTCATATACGCCCGCCCGCGGTACTCCTATACGATAATTTTCTCTTGTAACAGGCGCGAAGTTAACAACAACAATAATTTCCTTGCCGCTTTTCGCGATTCTTCTGAAAACGATTATATTCTGCGTAAAGTCATCATTCGCAATCCACGTAAAGCCTTCCCACGAATCGTCAATTTCCCAGAAAGCCGGCTCTCTCAAGTAAAACTCATTCAAATCCTTTGTATATTCGGACAGCTTTTTATGGTATTCATAATCCAAAAGCATAAAGTCCAGTTCGCTTGTGTAATCCCATTCTTTAAATTGCCCAAACTCACTCCCCATAAATAATAGTTTTTTCCCCGGATGGGACATCATATATCCTAAAAACACTCTCACTCCAGAGAATTTTTCCTCATACGACCCCGGCATTTTATCCAGCAGAGATTTCTTGCCGTGAACAACCTCATCATGCGATATGGGCAAAATGAAGTTTTCACTAAAGGCATAGTGAAGCGAAAATGTTATATTTTTGTGCATATATTTTCTTAATAGCGGGTCGCAGCTTACATATTCAAGCATATCGTTCATCCAGCCCATGTTCCACTTGAAATTAAAGCCAAGCCCTCCCATAGACACAGGCTTTGTGACAAGCGGCCATGCTGTGGATTCCTCCGCAATCATAAGTGTATGCGGGTACTCCTTGAAAATATTCATATTAAGTTTTTGAAGAAAAGCGACAGCCTCAAAATTTTCGTTGCCGCCCTTTTCATTCGGAGTCCACTCGCCCTCTTTTTTGTCATAATCAAGGTATAGCATGGAGCTTACAGCGTCCACCCTAAGCCCGTCGGCATGGTATTTATCCAGCCAAAACACGGTGTTTGAAATTAAAAAGGATTGAATCTCCGTTCTGCCGAAATCAAAGGTTCTCGTACCCCATGAGGCATGCTCCATTCTGTCACCCTGACTTTCATACAACGGTTGTCCATCAAATTCACAAAGTCCGTGTGCGTCCTTTGGAAAATGTGCGGGAACCCAATCCAAAATTACACCTATGCCGTTTTTATGGCAGGCGTCAATAAAATACATAAAATCCTCAGGTTTTCCGAAGCGCGCGGTGGCGGCAAAATATCCGCATACCTGATACCCCCATGATCCGCTGAACGGATGCTCCATTACGGGCATAAGCTCAATATGCGTGTATCCGTATTCCTTTACATAAGGAATAATCATTTCCGCGATATCGCGGTAGCTTAAAAAAGAATTATCTTCGTTTTTCCTCCATGAACCTAAATTCATTTCATATATGTTCACGGGTGATTTGTATATATTTGTCTCGCTTTTATATTTAAACCAGTTATCGTCATTCCATGAATATTTGCCGTTTATATCATAAACAATGGACGCGGTTTCGTTTTCCGTTTGTGAAAATACGCAGTATGGGTCTGATTTATAAATCACTCTGCCGTCCTTTGGGGTGATACAATATTTATACAAATCTCCCTCATTCGCGTTAATTGTGATTTCCCAAATGCCCTGCTTTGAAATTTTTGTCATTTTGTCCTTATCCGGTTCCCAGTTATTGAATGTTCCGACAACCGAAATCTTTTTGGCATTCGGCGCCCATACCCTAAATATGTACCCTTCCTTTAAGGCGTGAGTTCCTAAAAAATCATATGATTTAAAATTTGTTCCCTGGTGAAAAAGATATATCGGAAGCTTACTATTATTCATGTGTATCACACCCTATCCTGTATATTTTAAATATATAATGGTGTAATTGACAAACAATTACACCATATTGGCATATTCATTCAGGTTTTTCAACCAGCTGCAATTTTGAAACAGAAATCTCATAAGCTGTTTTGGTAAGCACGTCGTTATCGTCTATTTTCTTTTGATACTCCCTGCTTTGTATACGTCCCCAGATTTCTATGTTATCCCCCACGCTCAGGGTAGACGCGTATTTTGCGTTTCTTCCCCAGGTTATGCACGGTATGTAATCGGATTTTCCGTATGCGCGGTTAACCGCAAGAATTATGTCCGTAATCTCTCTTCCGAAGGGCGTTGTTCTGTAAATAGGAGGCTTGCATATATAACCATTAAGATAAATTCTATTGGGATTTTCGCTGTCCGTCAACCCGTCGGCAAGCTTAATATCCTGTGCGAACAGAGTTAAGATGAGCTTATTTCCGGTTCCCGTATAATTATTATAGGAGCGGTATTGACCTTCCACCTCAATTTCCTCTCCCTGAATAATATTAATTGTTTTCAGAAATTTTTCTGAAACCGTAACATTTATATAGTCGGCCATATCACTGAGCCTTTTGACCTTTAATACAAAATTATAAAAATTTTCATCGCAGTGGCTATGTCCGAAAACCGGGTTATCCTCAACTATTCCTACGAGTGTTGCAGTATTGTTTACATTTTCCACCATTATTACCTTCCTCCTGTATTATGCAGGTTAGCATAATTTTATTTTTTTAATTTTTTCATAGTCAGCATCGCAAATCAGACCCAGTGCGAGCATAAGCATAATCTGATTTACATCAAGCTTCATTCCGGTTATATGCACCGGCAATTCCTGCGGAATAACTTTTTTTCCGCAAAAAGACTGAATTTCGCGCTGCAAACATAGTACACATACTTCATCTTCAATGCTTGACGCCGTAACCGTGGAAATACCTAAAAGACCGCAGGTTATTATTGTGTTTTCCACATTTTCAAGCGTACGCATTAAAGAAAAATCATCTGCATTTGCTATTATTATGCAATCAGAGTTGATATTATTAATAAGTTTTAAATCAGCATGGAGTAAAATCAAGCAGTCACAGTCATTATTACCGGTAATTTCGCAGTCAATTCCCGCCGCTGAAATAAATAGCTTTGTCATGTATTCCATGCCTTTATCACATTGTATTTTGTACATATATTAGCCTCCGTAAATTAATTTTGAATTTGTCTGCCCTTTACGTCAATTTTATAATTGTCCTTATATATAAGCTCGGAGACAGAAACAAATTTATAGCCCTGCTCAGCTAATTTCGGTAATATAATTTTAAGCGCTTCAGGTGTGTTTTTTGCGCCGTTGTGGAACAGCACAATAGACCCGTTTTTAACCTTGCCCACAACTCTGCCCTCTATCTCCTCAGCCGATAAATCCTTCCAGTCAAGGCTGTCAATATCCCATTGGATTGTTGTAAAACCGGTATCCCTTGCTGTTTTTATGATTTTGTCGTTATATTCGCCGTAAGGAGGTCTGAACAGCTTTTTCTGCGTACCGGTTATTTTACTGATTTTATTTTCACATTCATTTAGTTCAGTTTTAATTTGATTTTCACTTAAATTCGCCATATGCGAGTGGGTATCTGAATGATTTAAAATTTCATGTCCCGCGTCTTTAAATTTCTTTACCGAATCAGGGAATCTGTCTACCCATCCGCCAACAATAAAAAAGCTCGCCTTAGCGCTATTCTGCCCTAAGATTTTGATTAACTCGTCAGTATCTTCATTTCCCCAAGCTGCGTCGAACGTAATTGCAATTTTTTTATCCGGCACCTCCACGCTGTATATCGGTATTTCGCTTCCCCCGTTTCCGCTTGTAAAGACCGCCTCACCGTAATTTCTTCCAATATAAAAAATCCCGAGAAGCGCAAGCAGCACTGCCGCGTACATGATAATGGAATTTTTAGAAAGCACAAATATTCTCAAAGTTTTTTCCCCCTTAATATATACTATTGTAATACATTTTTATTCATACATTTATAATTTAATGCAACTTATTTTTAACTTGTATTGCTTTTTATTGTAATTTGTGATATGATTGGTAATGTATGATTTTATATAATTAAAAAAATATATTATCTTAGTGGAATAAAATTTAGTAAATACATCTAAATTATAAGTATAAAATTAATCAGTTAGCAAGAAAGGTTATTAAAACTATGAACAATATTTCAAAAAATGATATGAAAAGAACAAATGGCAGGGTAATCAATAGTAAAAGTAATAAAACTTTTAAAAATGATATTACAAAAAGCAATTATCAACCTGTAACCGAAAGCAAAAATTCAGAAAAATATTTTAAATGTTATTCTGTAAAGTTAAATGAGTTTTTAAAATCACACAATTTAAAAGCAGTTAAAGAATCACGGCATTCAAAGACTAATAAGATTGCTTTTATTTATGAAAAAAACAAAGAATTAGATGAATTATTAACTATTTGGACTAATAATAAAGATAAAAATCTTATTTAAAGACTCTTAAAACAAACATAACTTTACAGATATAGGTGTACAGTGGTATGTACATTTTATTTCAATTGGAAAGAATGTGTAAAATTATGAACAATAGATTATTAAATTTAGGTTTTGACGAGAGATATATTCAGGAAGCTACACTATATCCGAATCTTTTTTTAGGCAGAGTTGTCGCCCAATATTCAGATCTTTACAAGGTAATAACGGATAATTCGGAAATGCTTGCGGAAGCATCCGGAAAATTGCGTTACTCTTCAGTTGAGCTGTCGGATTTTCCTGCGGTCGGCGATTTCGTGATGCTGGACAGGAATGATGGAACACGCGGCAACGCTATTATTCATCATATATTATCAAGAAAAAGCATATTTATTCGTAAAGCCGCGGGAAAATCCCATGACGTTCAAGCTGTTGCCGCTAATATTGACATAATATTTATATGCATGTCACTGAATTATGACTTTAACCTTCGCAGACTGGAGCGTTATCTGTCAATAGCATGGGATAGCGGGGCCACTCCTGTGGTGGTGTTAACAAAGTCGGATCTATGCAGTGAATTGCCTGATAGACTAGCTGAAATTGAAAAGATTGCTATAGGTGTTGATGTTGTTATAACTTCGAGTATGACCGACGATGGTTATAAGGCAATACTCAAATATATTACAGACGGAAAAACGGTTGCTTTTATTGGTTCTTCCGGTGTTGGAAAATCAACCTTGATTAACCGGCTTCTTGGTGAAGATATAATTGAAACAAAGGAAATAAGAGAAGACGATAAAGGAAGGCATACAACAACAAGACGAGAACTATTTATTATTCCGGCAGGCGGAGCCGTAATAGATACACCGGGCATGCGTGAACTCGGTGTAGAAAGCGCAAACCTATCGAAAACTTTTATCGACATCGATGAGCTTGCCGAAAAGTGCAGATTTAAAGATTGCAAACACGAAAATGAACCGGGCTGCAGTGTCAGAGAAGCCATAAAAAACGGTCTGATTGATGAAGACCGGCTGCAAAGCTATAATAAACTTAAGAAAGAAGCAAAGTATGAAGGACTAAATTCAAAGCAGATTGAAAAAGAAAAAATTAACGTAATGTTTTCTGAGTTTGGCGGAATAAAAAATGCAAGAGATTTTATAAAATCAAAAAAAAATAAGTAACATGATAGATGGGATAATAGTAGTTTATATTTACTACTTTTATAAAATATACAAAATTTGGAGGAGAACTTATGAAAAAACTGATTTGCTTCCTTATTATGCTATGCCTGTTAAGCTCAAGTTTTATAACGATACTGGCAGAGGAGTTTTCAAAGTCAGAGGCTGATATTATCATAAAGGTGGGAGAAAAATATACTATTTCTACCGTATTAAAATATATGACAGACCAACATCTGCCGACTAGCGTAACTATACATTGGAATTCCTCCTACAAAAATATAGCGACGGTATCAGGCGGCGTAGTATACGGCGTTTCTGAAGGCGCGACAACGATTACCGCTACAGCGTCCAATAATGGAAAAAACTATATCGCGCAGGCGAATGTATATGTAGTATCCACCGTAACCGATGTGAAACTGAATGCGGACTCAATTGATTTAAAAGTAGGACAATCCCAGAAACTAGTAGAAATAGTTTATCCCAGCAGCGCGGTCTTAAAAACGGTTACATGGAAAACAGAGGATTCGACTGTCGCTACCGTTAGCAGCGGAACGGTTAAAGGAATTAAAGAAGGTTATACATATATAACGGTTACCACAAAAGACGGTAATCATATTACAAGATGCAGGGTTAATGTTGAATCAACCGTTAATGGGATTGAGCTAGACCAGCATAACTTAAATAAGAGCATTGGCGAATCATTTACCATCACAGCGAAGATACTGCCTGATACTGCTTTTTTAAAGGATGTTAAATGGACTTCAAACAATACGAAGGCTGTGACGGTTTCGGGCGGTAACGCGAAGGCGCTGTCAAAGGGCGTGGCGGTTATTACGGCCATAACTGTAGACGGCAGCTATAAGGACGAGTGCAGAGTAGTTGTTGATAGCACGGTTACAGGAGTAAGCTTGAGCAAAAGCACAATGGAAATTACCAAAGGAAGCAAAGAAACACTAACCGCAACGGTTTTTCCTGAAGATGCGGTCGAAAAAAGTGTTGTATGGAAAAGTGATGACGGGAAAGTCGCGACGGTATCGAACGGAACGGTAACCGGCGTCGGTGCTGGCAACACAATTATAAGCGCAACCACTAAAGATGGCGGTTTTGAATCTGCTTGCCATGTAACTGTTATTTCAAATGACGTACCGGAGAAAAAAGTTGATAAAATTAATTTGGTAGATACCGACGTCACAATGAACGTCGGGGAAAATAAGTGGTTTTCATATAAGGTTTATCCCGAAGATATCATTATTCCAAAGCTGAAGGTAACCATTACATCCTCTGAAGGTAGTGGTCAGAATACCGCGCAGATTAAAAATAACTTATTGTATTTTGAAGCTAAAAAAGCAGGAGACTACAGCCTTATACTGGAGCTTGCAGGTAACTCTAAAATATTTGACGTATGTTCGGTACATATAAAATCAATGGTAACCGGAATACAGTTAAATAAAACTAATTTAAGTATATTCGTAGGAGAAAAAGCCCAATTAACAGGAATTGCTCTACCTGATACTGCTATTATACGCGGAGTAACCTTTAAATCATCCGATACCAAAATAGCTGCCGTAAATTCAAGCACAGGCGAAGTTCAGGGCATATCGGCAGGACATTGTGATATTACAGCGTCTACTATTGACGGTAATATAAAACAGACCTGTTCCGTATTCGTAAGTAAATCTACAGATATAGAAAGCCTGAAATTAAAAGATACCGAAGGAAATATAGTCGGTGAAAAAAATCAGCCTGCTGAAACACAAGCAGAAAACGATGCGCCCGATGAGGAAAAGCCTATTTTAATTACAATAGATGGTACTGAACTTAAATGCGATCAGCCTGCAGTTCAGGTTAATGACAGGGTACTCGCACCTGTTCGGGCAATATTTGAAGGATTAGGCGCAAAAGTTGAATGGGATGAAAAATCGCAAATGGTTACAGGTCAATTGAAAGATAAAGTAATACAAATGTATATAAACAAAAATAAAGCAACTGTAAATGGAAAAACTGTGGAACTTGATGTACCCGCCCAGTTAATCGGAAGCAGAACTATGGTGCCGGTAAGGTTTATATCCGAGAATTTAGGAGTAACTGTTGATTGGGATGAAACCAACAGGACAGTTATAATAAAATCTGCTTAAAATCGGTTTTTGTGTTGCTTTTACTGCGCCATTCATAGAAATTCAACGATTTTATTGACTTATGTAAAAAATTGTGATAAAATAACTAATAGTTATATATTTTGTATATTATTCATTTTATGTTATAAATCAAAAATATATAGGAGATAATTATGAAAATATTTCTAAGAGCATCCGTTGTTTGCGTTTTTTTAACAGGTGTTTTCCTTTTCTTCCAAAATGCCTGCGCGGTAACCTTTGAACTGGAAGGCGAAAAAAGTATTAAGATTGAAAATAACAGTTCAGCCTTTTCCGTCACCATTTCTAATTCATCTAAAATAGATTATTGTAGTTATTCCTTAACAAGCAGCGACTTTTCATTTGGCAAAGATTATTCCTCCACCAGTATCATGGTTCTGGCATACAGCAGAACAGTAATCACCAATCCGGGTACTGAATCTATATTTTTATCTTCAACCAACGCTGCATTTACGCCGACGATTGTATCCGGGCCCGCATTGGCAAAAGGGACTATGAAAGCAGGAAAAAACTATGAATTTTCCAGTACATATAGCACAACTGTTACCATTAAAAATTCGAGCGGCGGAGCATCTTTGTATGACTATGTAAACTATAATAATGACGGAAGCATACCTTCCGGTACAACAAGTGCGCCAGCCTTTGTTAAAAATTCATCACTAACCGCAACTACCATTCCCATTAAAGGGAAAACGGTTTTCAGCGTGCAAGGTTCGGATTTAAACTTTTGGTGTTCATATGAAGTTTTTAATAATTATATTACAATGATAGAACGGCAGGCTCCGGCATTTGTGCAAGGCGTCCTTGAAGCCGGCAAAAACTATAAGTTTACAAGCTCATACAGTTCGGATACTATCATTAGCAGCGACAGTAATGCAGCCGCATTATATGATTACGCAAATTATAAAAATGACGGCACAGTTCAGTTTTCCGCTAATGCCATCAGTGGCTCTATTCCGTTAGCTACGAAAGGAACCGTTGTAGTTTCTCCGGTTAACGGAAATATAAATTACTGGTATCCCTATGATTTATTCGGCAAATTGATTATAAAAACGGAAATACAGAATCCGGCTCTTTTTAAGGGGGTAATCCCCGCTGATACAACTCGCCGGTTTGTCAGTAATTATATTAAAAACATTACTATATCAAATAACATCGATACGGCAACGTTATATGATTATGTAAACTACAGCAGCAACGGTTCGGTTGAATTTAGTAGAAAAAGCAGCAGCAAAACAATTACTATGCCGCCGAATGGGACAACCGTTATAACCTCTGTTGGCAGTGACCTGACCTATTGGATTCCCTATGATTTTTACACTCAATATATTATTGCCGCAGTTTCGCTGACGCCGGCGCTTTCTTTGGGTGTGTTGGAATCAGGAAAGAATTATGAATTTATCAATGATTACATAAGAGATATTGCTATTGTCAATGACAGCAGCAGTCAGTCCTTATTTGATTATGTTACATATTCTGCGGACAATTCGTCCGTATTTTCCTGGAATTGCAGCATTTCGACATTGACTGTCAAATTGAAAGGGAAAACAGATATAAGCCCTATCGGGGGTGATATTAATTTTTGGTATCCGTATGATCTTTATACCTGTTATGTCACGCTGAATGAAAAGGAAACGCCGGCATTAGCAAAGGGTGTTATTGAAGCGGGCAAAACCCGCGAGATTATTAATTCGTGTTTTTCCGATGTAAAAATATTTTATAACAGCGGCTCGCTTTTGTATGATTACGCCATCTATAACAGCATCATGTCAAATAATTCCTTTTCAAGCGGAGCGTCCGCAAATAATACGACTGTTCCGATGAAGGGAAGGTTGGTAATCACTTCATTAAATGGAAATGTTGAATATTATTATCCGTATGATTTATACAATCCTTATATTACAGTCAAAGAACGAGAAAACCCCGCATTGTTTAAAGGCGTCATAAAAGTCGGGAAAAACTTTGAATTTAAAAGCGGCTTTGTCAATGATATTACTATAGTGACGGACAGCCGCAGCGCTGCTTTAAATGATACTGCGAATTATAAATTTGACGGTAGTATTTTGTTTGATCACAATTCAACAAACACAAATATCACCGTTTACTGCAACGGAAGAACAGTAATCAGCTCGCTGACGGGCGACATTAAGTTTTGGATGCCTTATGATATTTATAATGATTACGTTACAGTAAATGAAATAGCGGAGCCGGCGCTTTATGTGGGCGTTTTGAGATCCGGCAAAAATTATGAGTTCAGAAATTTATTTATAAATAAGATTGATATTTCAAATGATAGTAACACCGCTTCTTTATTTGATTATGTTTCATATAATAATGATGAAACGTTAAATTTTGAACGAAATGTATCCGGGAAGCCATTCACCGTTCAATACAGTGCGCGTACCATTGTAAGCTCTGTTCACGGCGATATTAATTATTGGTATCCCTATAATATATTCACAAAATATGTAACGGTGTCGGAATATGAAATCCCTGCGCTGAGCAAATGCGCGGTAAGCCGCGGAAAGAAATACGAATTCACAAATATCTATGATAGATCCATTGTCATAAAAAATGATGCATCCAGATATAATAATATTGATTTCGATTTTGTTATATATAACAAGGACGGAAAGATAGTTAGAACAGGAAACAGCTCCTATAACTCCATTTCGCTGGGAGCCGGCGAGCATGTAATTATAACCTGTGATGCTAACTCAGCACGGGATATTGAATTCTATGGCGTTTATGGCTCTTTTACGAATAAAGGTATAATCCCTTCCGGCGATCCTATCTATGAATACAGCGAAGGCTTTATTATTCAAAATGTTACCTCGCAATTAACGTCGCCTTATTCTGTAAAGGCTGTTGCATATATTTCCAATTATTCGGATTTACCAAAGGATGCTTCGGTTATCATAGGCTTATATGATAATGAACAAAAGCTTTATGAAACATATTATATCTCAAAACAGTTTGTCGCGAATGAAATGGCAAAAATCGAACATGAGTTTATCAAGGATGATGTTTTTAGCGCTTATACTATAAAAGCCTTCGTATTAAAGGACATTACTTCAATTATGCCGCTGACAAACAGTAAATGTTTCAGCTTCGGAGATTGATTAGTATTCAATTTATTTATACAGTATAAATAGGTCATCCTTAAAAAGCTCTGCTTTTTAAGGAGCGGAGCTTTAGCTCCGCAAACCAACAAAAATATACGGTTTTTTTGTTGGTTTTGACCTATTTACGGCGGCTGAAAAAACATAAAAGTGTTTAAGAACACTTTTATGTTTCTAAATCTGTATATGTTTTGAGCATATTTGCTCAAAACATATACAGATTTAGAGTAAGAAAGCTTGTATTTTTTGCAAAAAATCAAGGCTTCTTACTTTTTCAGTAAGCCCTAAATAGTGGCAGAATTGAAAAGCAAATCAGATGTAATACATTAACAAGAGTATAAAACAGACCTGCAATATTAAGAAAAATATTTGATATTTTTAATTGTAGGTCTGTTGCATTTTGCAGTCTGAAATAAAGATATGATAATAATACAGCCGGCAATGCAGCCTTAAGCGCAAAACCGGCTGAAGGATTTCGCAATACGGGCGCCATAATAGCATTTGCTTCTATATAATATCCTGTATTTAAAAGTAAAAGAGTAAATATTATATCTGATAAATTTAATAAATATAAAAATACCAGTTTCTTTTTGATAATTCCTAAATCATATCTTTTTATAAAATCAATCATGTTGTCCGCCTCCGTTTAGTATTATCCCCATAAATGGGTAAAATAAACAAAGGAGGCAACATAACTTGGGTTAGTCGGGAATTCCCCTTCTCCCCCATTTGACCTGAATTATTACCACTCTCCCTGAATCTCTCCAAATCTGTGATCCGCATTAAAATTACGCTTATCGAAATAGTTTCCAACCGTACCGAAAGTTGTGTCAACATTAATCCATCTGTCTTCCTCAGGGCAATAAACCTGGTTCCAGGCATGGTCACCCCAGGCAGTGCCGCTGTATCCCGCACCGGTTACCAGCCGCACCTTCAAGCCTGAAGCTCTGCACATTGAAACAAAAAGACACGAATAATCAAAACAAATTCCCTTTCCTGTAGTAAAAGCTTCAATTGATCCGGACGAAGTCCCTTTAGCATTTGCGCTGATTTTTTTGACTTTTTCCTCATCATATTCAAGGTTGCCGCTTATCCATGAATATATTTTGTTCGCCTTACTTTTGGTGGACGTATATTTGCTTGTAATGTTTTGAGCAGTTTTATCTATTTCTGCATTTGATTTTATAGCTTCATCGAGTGTAACACCGTTAAAATAGTATATAACGCCGGCTTTATTGCCAAGGTTGTATGCAGGATTTTCACCTGAATTATCATTATTATAATTAGAAAAGTTATCCTCAAAGGCTTTCTTAAAAGAATCATTGATTATAACAGGAAGCTGCTTTGCCAAACTCGAATTTAAAAATGGAACTAAGGTATTATCATACAAATACTGATAAATTTCCGAATCCTTAATATTAGCCGAAACGGCGGATTCCGGATATTTATAAGTATAGAAATTCAAAAGCACAACACTTATAAGCACATATACAATCGCTTTTGGAATTCCCCTTAAAATTGATAAAAAGTATAGGAAGAATTTATTTTTCAGGCTTTTTATCAATAATCCTGTTAAAAATTTTTCATTAAATATTTTTATTGGAATAGTTATTATCCTGAGTAAAATTAATAATATTAAATAAATTATCGGAATTGATATGATGTATGTTAATATATCATTGCCGCCCATTATGCTTATTAACTGTTTGGGAAAAGCGCTATATATTAATCTAAAAATATTAGCGTTATTCTGTTCAAAAAATACTTCCCTTGTTATAATAATTGAAAATATCAATGATACTAACTCTGTAACGCCGCTTAGTAGGCCGGCAAGAGAAGATTTTATGCTGTTTGCAGACCATCGGCCTGTTATCCCGCAAATTATCGGAATTAGGAAAATGATAATAAAAAAAATATTAGTAATATTCATTTTTTTAATCTTTCTTATAAAATTATTCTTAAATTTGTATTTATTATATCATAAAGTCATTGATTTTACAATAGTTATATGTTATAATTTGGATATGGGAATATGAAACATAATCGAAAGAGGAGAAATTAGTTTGAATAAATTCAAACTAATAAATGAACATCACCTGCCATAAGTTTGCGAAAGCGTATATTCGCAAACAGGAAGATGCGAGAATAAGCTCTTATCATTCCTCTGCCAATTTCGGCGGGTTAGGATAAGCGCTTTCATAAAAATATTTGTGCCGCCGATATTGGCGGCGGAATGGAGCTTAAAATGAAAAAGGTTGCTTTTATATGTGTTCACAATTCTTGCCGCTCACAAATAGCAGAAGCTTTGGGGAAACATTTTTCCAGTGATGTATTTGAAAGCTATTCTGCCGGCACAGAAACAAAACCGCAAATAAATCAGGATGCTGTCAGGCTTATGAAAGAGCTGTATGGAATAAATATGGAGGAATCTCAGTACTCAAAGCTTCTGTCGGATATTCCGCCGATTGATATAGTAATAACTATGGGCTGTAATGTAAATTGCCCGTTTTTACCTTGCGAATACCGTGAGGATTGGGGGCTTGATGACCCGACAGGAAAAAGCGACGAGGAATTTAAACAAATCATTGAAAAAATAGAACTTAACATAAAGCAATTAACTAAAAAGCTAAGTAATGATTGATATTAGGAGAATCAAAATGCAAAATTATAAAATTATTAAACCTGAGGATATTCAGGAGAACACTTTTAGTTTAATCGGCAAGGACTGGATGCTTATAACTGCGGGGTCTTTGGATAATTTCAACACAATGACCGCTTCGTGGGGCACATTAGGCGTACTATGGAGTAAGAAAATCTGTATCTGCTTTGTAAGACCAAGCAGATACACTTATGAATTTATGGAAAGAGAAAACAGCTTTTCTCTTTCGTTTTTCGGGGATGAATACAGGCAGGCGCTTAATTTCTGCGGTTCAAATTCTGGAAGAGACGTAGATAAAATCAAAGCAACAGGTCTAACGCCGTTTGAAACTGAAAATGGTATTGTGTCCTTTGAGCAGGCTAAGCTGATTATAACCTGCAATAAAATTTATACACAAAATCTCGACCCCGAAAACTACATCGGCATAATGAATCCCGATTTTAAAAATGACTGTCACAAGATGTATTTCGGCGAGATTCGCAGCTGTATGATAAAAGAATAAACCGGAGGTATTGCTGTCTCAAATTTTCTAAGTTATAACATTTAAAGGGATTGCGTTTATCAGCAATCCCCTATAGCTTTTTAACTTAATAAAATCTTCTCCTGCGGCGTGTTAATTCAGAGAGAAGCAGAATATCGATAATATCTTTAAACAATCCTCTGCGCCTGCGACGTCTGAAAAATCTTCGGTCAAAATCGCCAAAATCAGGTGAATCTATCTTCGAATTATTTTCGCAGCTGCTAGCGTACTCAGCCATATCAGGATACATTTGACATACATCATCATATATGTTGTCTGTAATATTTTCTACCATTTCCTGTGAAGGCATCATGGAACCTATAGATTCCATTTGATCGCATACCATCATAATATAAGGCTGTAATTTATAAAAAATCTCAGGGTAAACCGTTTGGTTCATCATATTTTCCGTCATAGGTGCTGTAGGGGTTGGTTTATTATTTTGATAATTCATAACACTGTTTTTGTTTATGTATGAATCATCATTCATATTGTTGTATTGCAATTTAGCTCCTCCAATCATTTTATTTTGAATACCAATATATTATATGATTAGTATGATATATTGTTCAAATTTATTGATATATAATTGATAATACAAGCTGAAAGGAGATTTTTATGTTTGACGCAAATTTTTATGAAAATGAAAGCTTTACTTACTTAAATGAAAATATTAATGAGATTGTTAAAATAAAATTTGTAAATTGTAAATTTGACAATTCAGATTTTCAGGACACTGAAATTTACGCCTGCACCTTTGAAAACTGCAGCTTTGTAGGCTGCAGACTGAACGGCGCGAATATCAGAAACAGCGCGTTTTTAGGTTGCAATTTTAAATTTGCAACTCTGTTTGCCGCTACCTTTGACGAATGCAAATTGACAGGCTCACGTTTTAACGAAGCGGATTGCTTTTGCATGAATATAATTTCCGGCGATTGGTCGTATACCGACCTTAATAATGTGGAATTCGGCAAAACCCAGTGGAATAATATTAACTTTGAAGGCGCCGACCTGCATAACTGCAAAATTGAAAAATCCGTTATAAAGGACTGCAATTTTTACAGCGCCAATTTATCCGGCTCCAGCTTCAAGGATTCGGATATCCGCGGCTGCTGCATTGATGGTGTGGATGTACTTAACGTAAATTTTAAAAACGCTAAAATTGACATTCATCAAGCCATTGTAATGGCAAGCGCATTCGGCGCGAAATATATGCCGTAGATTTCTTACATAAGCGGATATAGTCCGCACGCCGCAGTGTTGGAATTATTGCGAACTGCCCATGAAAGCAACTACTGTTAATTATCACTTTACATGTAGATACTTTTGCAATAAGAAAGAGGTTTTAGTATGCTTGAATTGTTTAAAAAGAGTTTCGGCATTTATAAAGATAATTTCAAATTATTATTTATGTTATCATTATTCAATTCCTTATTTAATATTTTGCACGATTTTTTATTTTTATATAAAAATTACAAGTATATTAAAGCACTATATATAACATCATCGCTATTGACCTTAATAATATCAGACATTATTTTTATTATGACGATATATGCAATCAGTACACAGCATTCGAAAAAAAACATACCTGAACTTATCTGTAAAGGAAAAGAACGGTTTTGGAGACTTGTCGGTACTGAAATAAAAATATTATTTTACGGAATATTGTTTTTCTTATTATTCATACCTATATATTTTCTTTTGAAAATAATTAAATTGCCGTTCAATTATATTACCTTAATTTCATGTATTATTACAATTATAGCGATATATCTTGAAGCGCAGTTTATATTCGCACAGCTTGCGGCAATATTGGAAGATAAAAATATCAAGCCTTTCAAAAGAAACGCAAAATTGGTTAAAGGAAACTTTAAAAATTTATTTATGTTAGCGCTTATTACAGCTGTATGTTACATACCATTCCGTATAATAAATATTTGTTTGCCTGACGCATCATTATTAAAATTTAGTATGCAGCTTATAGCGCAATTGCTGATATGTTCTTTCTATCCGTTTATATACGCGTATTCGGTTATAATTTATGAGGAAACTCTGAATAAAACAAAATAGCAACCTTGTGTATTTATGATATAAATGGGGACGTATGTAACATACGTCCCTTGATATTAGCGCTCGATTAATTTTTCTTTTGTCTGTATTCCATGCAATCCGTCTTTAAATGCGCGCAGGGTGGACTGCGTTTCATCAAGCCTGTAGCAATGCGCTGCCGTACCAAATGAGCCTTTGCGCGCGTCATACGCTTCCCAATTTAACCAAATGGCGGCTTTTATATTCTTATAATCACCTATTTTATTAAACATATTGGTTATCCAATTCTCTTTGCTTCCTCCGTGAGAGTCGGAACCGAATTCTCCGATAATCCATGGCCAATCCGCAAAATTCCGCATATAAAGAGCCTGAGCTTCATCATACATATTCTCAAATGACTTCCAATTATCACCGTCGGTTTCTTTGTAGTAATTTCCGCTGTTATACGCTGTAATTCCCAGAACCTGCACTTTATCAGCGCCGGGGAAATATGACATATAATTATTGAAATTCGCCGGCGGAAAATCCCCGAGCTGCGGATTAAACTGCCATATCGCGTTATCCACGCCCTCCTGAATAAAAATATCAAATATTCTGTTATAAACCTGCTTATATATTTCAGGATCCTCAAGCAGCTGAATACCGGCATAGGACGTCCAGTCAGTGTTCATTTCATTGTTTATACGCAGAATTACAGGATGTTCAAACTCTTTTACCGCCCGCGCGTATGCTCTTATTTCCTCATCTCTTGCTCCGTCTATAATTTCAAGATTAGGATTGACGCTTTTGCCTATATCATTATTCCAAAAGGTCGCGGTTTGAATTGTAAGCTCGGTTATTTTACCGTCTGCATATGCCTCCCGCAAACCTTTAAGCGGCGGCGAGTCATGTGGAATATGCGAATATTGCATGCACAATCCGAACTTATAATCCAGCTTTGTTTCCAAATCAGAAATGGAGTTATTCATACCCTCCGGCGACACAGCGTCAGGTATAAATATTCCCCACATTACATCCTGTCGATTGCAGAGGCTTTCATAAAATTGTCTTGTTTCACTGTTCCAATTAAGGGGAACGGGCTTCATATCGATGCTGTTTTCCGGCACACCGGCTACGGGTATCTCTTTAAAGGATTCCGCGAGCTTTAAAACCTCATTTTTATCAAATCCCGCCGACTTAATCATCAGTCTGAAGAAATCTCTGCTTCCCTCATTTAAAATATAAACATAGGAATAAGTATTTAATTTTACCTCGCTGCTCTCATACGGCGTACGTGTGATAGTTACAAATTTCACTTTTCTGTTTTTTATTTTCTCAATTGTATGCCAGTTTAGCGATATATTGTTTTTTTTCTGATATTCCGGCGAAATAATATAGCGGTCATAATAATTGTTTATGTAATACAATACATCATCATATGGCGACGTTTCTCTTGATATAAATATCTCCATATCGGAATTTATGCATTTAGTATAGCTTTTCGCGAGGGTGAAATCAAATGTCATATCAACCGGCACGCTGACTGAATATCCTTTTGGCGCGTCCTTTAATTCCTTTGTTCTCGATACCGTACATCCGGAAATTAATGCACATAATAGAACCGAAGCTAAGATAATCATTATTATTTTGCTTTTCATATCGACCAACTCCTCTTTATAAAATTACAATCCCACTATTTTTTTATTATACCACAGTTTTCCATAAAATTCAACTAAAAAAAGCACAAGCTATTATAATTTTGTGTTTATTTAACGATTTTTGTAATAAATTAATTTTTATTATAATATATTGTACAAAAAGGAAGGAGGTCAAGTCCATGACATTACTTTATAATATCGCAATGATACTTGTTATTATCGGTGCGCTGAACTGGGGATTAATAGGTTTATTTAAATTTAATTTGGTTGAATGTTTATTTGGAAATATGTCTGCACTTTCAAGAATAATTTATACTCTGGTGGGTATTTCGGGATTGTATTTAATAATAAATTATTTTATTAAATAATTACGCATACACAGGATTAAATAAACGAAAACCGCTTGATTTGAGTCGAGCGGTTTTTAGTTTTACTGGAAGTTTTCAATAAAACACACATATCCATATACATGGCGGTTTAGCCGAAGTATATGTAACTTTATGCTGAACATGGGGCGGTATGAGTAATGTATCGCCTTTTTGCAATAAAATTTTCTCCCCTTGCGCGTATTCTATTTCGGCGTTTCCCTGAACTAAAAGCACCCATTCGGTTTCTTTCTGATTGTACCAGTCAGATGTTTGCCCAGAAGATATGATACGTTCTATTCTTACGTTTATATTCTGAGCCAATATTTCGCATAATTCATCCTTCATTTTTTTGTTTGGTAAATCAAATATATTCATAGCTTGTCCCCATTCCGGCTAATATGCGGACTGCCATTGGCAGCCCGTTTAATTGTGTATTATTATTTTGTTAATCACCCCTTGCAATAAGCGGGTGCATAAATCCGTTTATTGCCACATTGGTGATATCTCCGCCGATAATCTTATTATTATAAATAAATAAATTGCCGATAATATTTATCTGTTCGCTGTCGGTATAATTTGTTATAGTATATGTTCTTCGTGTAACCGTTTTTCCAAGATACGGTGAAATGTCATAACCGGCCTGTTTTTGCAGACGGTTATAATCCTCGTAAATATCATTCATTTGTTCGGGAAATCTAATTTGCTTTATTTCCTGAGCCGGCACTTTTATTTCATAACCCAATGATTTAAAAAACCCAGCCGCGTCATTATCTCCGAAAACATCCGCCCGTGAGGTTATAATAAGCAGAAACACACATGTAAAAACCATAATAATAGTTCCTATCAATATACTGTTTTTCATATTTAAAATCCCCCTTCTGCTTAATATATATGCGAGAGAAAGGGGGAATTTAACTATTAATTTATCTTTTTCGACAATTATCTATAGTTTTCGGTCAGCCTGCGGGCGGCGGATGCAGACCTTACAGGAGCAATAATTATTCGGTTATATAAATATCCGTCCTATATTATACACCACAAACGCCGTAATCCATGCTACACCTGTTTGATAAAGCATTGCGAGGGCGGCTGATTTCATACTACCCAATTCACGTTTCATAACCGCGAGAGTGGCAACACATGGCATATACAGGAGAGTAAATATCAAAAACGAAAATGCCGTAAGCGGCGAGAACATTTGGGTTAAAGCAGTTGCGACACTTCCCGATTCAACGGTGGTCAGCACAGCAAAGGTGCTTATAACCGCTTCCTTTGCCGTTAGCCCTGTAACCAAAGCAGTTGCGGCTTTCCAGTCGCTGAAGCCGAGAGGGCCGAAAACCGGCGCTATAATTCTGCCGATTCCGGCAAGCATACTGTTTGCGTTGTTTTCTACTATATTAAACCTTATATCAAAATTCTGCAAAACCCATATTACTATTGAAGCTAAGAATATTATCGTAAAAGCCCTTTGCATAAAATCCTTTGCCTTGTCCCACATATGCAGAACCACGCTTCTTCCTGACGGCATACGATACGCCGGAAGCTCCATTACAAACGGTACAGGCTTCCCTTTGAAAATTGTATTTTTAAATAGCAGCCCCGACAGAATCCCCACAAGCATACCCGTTACATACAAAATCATCATCACAATTGCTCCGTTTTTGGGGAAAAACGCCGCAGTAAATACCGCGTATACCGGAAGCTTAGCGCTGCAAGACATAAAGGGTGTAAGCAGAATTGTCATTTTCCTGTCACGTTCGCTAGAAAGTGTTCTTGTGGCTAAAATTGCGGGTACACTGCATCCGAAGCCAATCAGCATAGGCACGAAAGAACGTCCTGAAAGCCCGATTTTGCGTAGAAGTTTGTCCATCACAAATGCAACCCTCGCCATGTATCCGCTGTCCTCAAGCATTGACAAAAAGTAAAATAGCACTATAATTGTGGGCAGGAATGAAAGCACGCTTCCGACTCCCGCGAATATTCCGTCGATTACAAGTGATCTTATCCAAACGCTGACGTCGGCAGCGGAAAGCATATCTGAAACCAGCATTGAAAGTCCGTCAATCGCATTTGACAGAATATCACTGAAAAACCTACCTATAACTCCGAACGTCAGCCAGAATACCGTAAGCATAACGCCTAAGAAAATTGGCAGTGCTAAAAATTTATGCGTAAGCACATTATCAATTTTAACAGATCGCTGCTGCTCTTTTGTTTCGTTATGCTTTACCACCGTTTTTTCACAAAGATTTTGTATATACTGATACCGCATATCGGCCATTGCCGCTTCACGGTCGGTATCCAGATTTTTTTCCATATCATCTGTGATGTGCCCGATTATATCCAGCTCTGTTTCGGATAGATTAAGTGTTTGTATCATAGGCTCATCGCCTTCAACAAGCTTTGTCGCGGCAAAACGCACCGGAATATCCACTGCCTGCGCCTTTTCCTCAACCAGATGCGCTACCGTATGGATAGCTCTGTGTACAGCGCCCGAGCAGAAATCAAGCCTTGCCGGAAGGCGTTTTTCCCTTGCCGTACGTATAGTGCGGTCGACAAGCTCCTGTATACCGTCATTTTTACTGGCGGAAATTGGAATCGCAGGAATTCCAAGCTCATTTTCCAGCTTCAATATATCTATATAATTTCCGCTTGCTTCTACTTCGTCCATCATATTAAGAGCGAGTACCATTGGAATTTTCAGCTCTATTACCTGCAAGGTAAGGTATAAATTTCTTTCAATATTTGTTGCGTCAACTATATTGATAACAGCGTCGGGTTTACCGTGAATCAAAAAATCACGGGTTACTACTTCCTCGGAGGTATAGGGCGACAAGGAATATATCCCCGGCAGGTCAACTACCGTGATACCCTTTTGTTTTTTAATTTCGCCCTCTTTTTTTTCAACCGTTACACCGGGGAAATTTCCAACGTGTTGGTTGCTGCCTGTAAGAGCGTTAAAAAGTGTGGTTTTGCCGCAATTCTGATTACCTATCAGCCCTAAAGTCATTTTATTTTCCATTTCATCATCTCTATTCTGGTATTTCTTCAACTTCAATTTTTTTAGCATCCTCAAGTCGGATGGAAAGCTCATATCCTCGCAGAGATAGCTCTATCGGGTCACCGAACGGCGCAATTTTCCGAACTAAAACCTTAGTTTTCGGAGTAAGCCCCATATCGAGCAGCCTTCTGCGCAAAGCCCCTTCCCCCCCTACTGTTTTTATAATTCCGCTTTGTCCTATATTTAAATCTTTTAAAGTCATAAATATTTCCTTTCTATTTGCCTATATTTATATTTTATAATAAAAGACCTTTTTTGTCAACATTTTTGAATCAGCAATATCCGCCAAAACTCTTGACAAAACCTTTTTAATATTGTATAATTTCAATATATTTACTAGGAGGACATATCATGGATTTGAGTGTGCTTTTCAAACTATCCTATGGAATGTATATAATCGGAGCAGACGATAATTCCCGTCCTGCCGGTTGCATTGTGAATACAGTTTTTCAAATAACCAGCGAAAATCCAATTCTCGCGCTCTCAATGAATAAGGATAACTATACCTTTGAGGTTATGAAGCGAACAGGTAAATTCAGCATATCAATTATTTCTGAGCAAACGCCTCCGGTTGTTATTTCAAAGCTCGGATTTTCCTCGGGTCGCAGCAAAGATAAATTTATCGGTATTGATTATGAACTTGAAAACAGGCTCCCGCTTGTTAAAGAAAACTGCTGCGGATATATTATTTGCGATTTAATCGGGATGCACGAAACCGAAACACATTATATTATGCTCGGCAGAGTTACGGACACACGGCACGCATATGATGCTGTTCCTATGACCTATAAATACTATCATGACGTTGTGAAAGGCAAAACGCCTAAAACAGCCCCAAGCTTCAGAGGATAAAAAGCAGGCGGGCCTGCACCCAAATCGCGCCCCGACGCTGTAAAAGCACTTACATCGCAACCGCGTAGTATGCGCAATTTCTTATAACGTAAAAAAATTCCGCCGTATCAACCTAATACGGCGGCTGTTTTTTTATATACTTACAAATAATATGTTTCTTCGAATTTACATATATTCTTTGTGTCAAGCACTATTTTGCCTTTCAGCTTATCTATGTTTTCAATAATCTCGCTATGGGACACCATAATTACAACTATGTCAACATCCGCTAAAAATTTATCAAAATCATGATATTGGCACTGGGTGATATCCTTTTCTACATACGGGTCATATACTTTGAGCCCGTCTGCAAGATGTTTTTCCATACTTTCAAGCAGCTGCAATGTTGGGCTTTCCCTTATATCATCTACATTTTCCTTGTATGTTAAACCATAAATGCCTACTTTTGTTTTATCGGTTATACTATGTTCTTTCATAATATCGAAAACACGTTCCAAAACATACTCAGGCATAGAGTCGTTTATTTTTCTCGCAGCCATAATAATATTAGCCAGACCCGGGTATTCGCCTACCAAAAACCACGGGTCAACGGATATACAGTGTCCGCCGACGCCCGGCCCCGGCTGAAGTATATTTACTCTCGGATGCATATTCGCGATTCTTATAATTTCATACACATCCATATCGCCTAAGCGGCATATCTTAGTCAGTTCATTCGCGAATGCAATATTAATATCTCTGAATGTGTTCTCCACCACTTTTGTCATTTCAGCGGTCCTTATATCAGTAACGGCAATATCTCCCCCGCAGAAGGATGAATACAGCTTTTTAATACCTTCGCCGACCTCTTTATCATCCGCGCCTATGGTGCGTGAGTTATTTTTGAGTTCATATACCATGTTGCCGGGAATAATTCGTTCGGGAGCGTGCACTAAATTAATATCCCTGCCTATTACAAACCCTTTCGCAGCAATTATCGGGCGGACAAATTTATCGATAGTCCCCGGCGCAATCGTTGATTCTATAACAATGGCAGCGCCCTTTGGGCAGACCGTCATAACGTTTTCAACCGCTTTTATTACAAAGCCCGGGTCAATTTTTTTGCTGAATTTATCGTATGGAGTCGGTACTGCCACTATATATGTATCTGCGGCTATATACTCCGTCGTAAATTCAATGCCATTTTTCAAAGCCTCGTTGAATAATTCGTCCAAACCCTCTTCTTCAAAGGTGGTTTTACCTGATTTAAGGGTGTCCACCAAATCCTCATTATAATCCGTACCGATAACACGCACCCCATGTGACGCGAACATTAAAGCGGTAGGAAGACCTATATATCCTAATCCGATTACATTTATCATTAACTATTACCAACCTTCGCAAATAAATATTCTTAAAATATTATGTCTACTATATATTATATTGAAATAATCCATTCAATGTGCTAAGTTGGAATATAATTATACATACAAAAAGCGGCTGCATAAAACTGAGCCTAGCCCGAGCCTGTGCAAACCGCCGGAATTTATTTTAATCTGCCTGTAACTACTGCTGTTTCAGCCCTTGTGAAACCCTGCTGAGGTTTAAAACTGCCATCTTTATAGCCTTTAAATATTCCTGAATTAACAACGGCGTTAATAGCATTTTTATAATAGCTGTCGCTTTTTACATCCCAAAACCCCGCATCATTAACGTTATCCATATCCAGATTCATTAATCTCGCTAAAATCAGCGCAGCTTCGCCTCGCGTTACTTCTTTATCCGGATGAAAATTGCCGTCATCCCCACCTAATATTATACCATTTTCAGATGCTGTGGCAATTTCCCTTGAAGCCCAGTGCGTTACCGTATCAGGAAAGGTATTTACCGTGTCTTCATTCACCGAAATATTAAATTTACGTAAAAGCAAGGTTACAAATTCAGCTCTTGTTATATTCCTGTTAGGCTCAAATGAAGTGCTGTTTACGCCCTTCATATCTCCTCTTAAAACTGAATCCAATATTTCCTCTCTTGCCCAATTTGAGGCTATATCATTAAAATATACACCATTCAGCCATTTAGTATAATAATTCCATAATTCATTTTCTTCCTGCCCGAGACTCCAGCTGCCGATACCCTTTAAATTATATTTATCGGCCAAAAGAAGCTTTTCCCTCATTGAAGTATCATCCTCAAACCAAATATGATATGTGCCTGCCGATAAGGTTTTATATCCGACAATCGGTTTTATATCATTTTCTTTAATTGTTATAACTGCTTCTGCGGATTTTTCATTGTAATCATACGTTACCGCCGAATCATATTTATCAATCAGCTCATATACAGTACCAAGATCAATACTGTAGCCTCCGCTGTCTGCTCCTTCCTGCCAGTATCTGCCGTAGAACGGAAGCCCCAGCACTATTTTATCGGAGGTAGTATATTTAAGCGCGTACTGTATAGATTTTTCTACAAAATTAAAGCTTGCTACGGGACCTTCGGGGCCATTCTGATAATGCTCATCATATGCCATTATCATCAAATAATCCGAATATTTTGCCAGCTGCTCATAGTCATACGACCCCTGCCAGCCGCCCGTCCAACCGAAAGGATTAGCCGAGACGGCAACGGAAACCTCCTTGCCCGCCGCTATCTTTTCGCGTAATAGCTTAACAAAATCCGTATATTTATCTCTTTCTGAATCTGTCACATTTTCAATATCTACCTGAACTCCGTCGAGGTCATATTCATTAACCGCGTTTGCTATGTCAGTTGACAGCTTTTCTCTGTTTTCAAGAGCGTTTATGCCAGTTTGCCTATTCCAGTGATTACTCACAAACGGGACTACCGAAATCCCTTTCTCATGCGCTCCGTCAACAAAGGTTTTGCTGTAAAGCGAAGTGATTTTTAAATTACCGCTTTCATCCAAATCAAAATATGACGGTGAAACCATATTAAGAGAATCCTGCGTATTATTTATTATTTTAAGCTGCATTTCCGGAGTGCCGTAATATAAATAGGACATGCTGAATCTTTTAATTGACGTAACAGTTGCCGTAATATTTGTTGTATTTGAAGCGTTAATCAAAAGATGCGACCCGTTTATCTGCAGTGTGGCTACAATTACGGTTCCGCATAAAATTTTAATTGTCCCTTTTTTAAAATTCGGATATTTCTGCCTTATTGTTTTTACAAGCTCTGTAGAAAACTCCTCAAGATATTTTCCGTCCTCAGTAATCAGTTCGGCGGAAAATTCTATTTTGTGAATATCGCTCAGTTTAATAATTAAGGTATCGTTTCCTTCTTTTTTAATATAATCAATATACATAATAAAACCAGCTCCCTATAAAATAAACCTATAAATTTAGTATATGTATTTTTAAATAATTTATATATTATCTATTGTTTTTTTCTGTATTTTAATATATAATATAGATATATAACTTATTTATGGAGGATTGAAAAGTGGATATCATAAAAAAACTGTCAGAAGAGCTTGAAGTTTCTGAAAAACAGATATCAAGTACCGTTGCGCTTATTGATGAAGGAAACACCATTCCTTTTATTGCCCGTTACAGAAAAGAGGTTACAGGAGGGCTTGATGATACAGTTTTACGTAAACTCAGCGAAAGACTTGAATATTTGCGCAACCTGACCGCAAAAAAAGAGGACGTAACAAGAATTATTACCGAACAAGGTAAAATGACCGACGAGCTTCTGCTTGCTATTGACAAAGCGGGAACCCTGCAGGAAATTGAGGATATATATCGCCCTTATCGTCCGAAAAGACGCACGCGCGCAACCATTGCGAAGGAAAAAGGTCTTGAGCCTCTCGCGAATACTATTTTGGAGCAGAATATTTATGAGGGTACAATTGAAGAAATCGCCCTGCCTTATATAAATGAGGAAAAGGAAGTAACCACAATAGATGAAGCGTTAGCCGGGGCTATGGATATTATAGCCGAAATAGTTTCCGATAATGCTGATTTCCGCAAAATAATACGTGAATTTACATATGAAAACGGAATTGTAATTTCAAAGAAAAACAAAGATGGCGAATCCGTATACGAGCAGTATTACGAATTTTCACAGCCGGTAAATAAAATTGCAAACCACAGAGTGCTTGCGATTGACCGCGGCGAAAAGGAAGAATTTTTATCCGTTAAAGTTGAGGTGGACGCCGAAACCATTAAGCTAAGGCTTGAAAACCAGCTTCTGGCGAAGGAGCCTTCCATAACAACCGAATATGTAAAGCTTGCGATTTCCGATTCCTATGACAGGCTTATATCACCTTCAATCGAGCGTGAAATCCGCAATATTCTTACTGATAATGCACAGGAAAAAGCAATTGAACTGTTTTCCAAAAACCTGCGCCAGCTGCTTTTGCAGCCTCCGATTAAAGGGCAGACTGTACTCGGGCTTGACCCCGGATACCGTACCGGCTGTAAGGTAGCGGTGGTTGACTCTACAGGCAAGGTTTTGGACACAGGCGTAATTTACTGTACACTTGAGCATCACGATAAGGCTAAGGCTAAAAACACTATTCTTAGCTTAATAAAAAAACACAAGGTTGATTTAATTGCAATCGGCAACGGCACAGCCTCTAAGGAAACCGAAATTTTCGCTGCGGATTTAATCCGCGAAGCGGACCGCGAGGTAAAATATATTATGGTAAGCGAGGCAGGTGCTTCCGTTTATTCAGCTTCCGAGCTTGCATCAAAGGAATTCCCCGAATATGACGTTGCACTCCGAAGCGCGGTTTCAATTGCCCGCCGTTTAGAAGACCCGCTGGCTGAGCTTGTTAAAATTGACCCTAAGGCAATAGGCGTGGGGCAGTATCAGCATGATATGAACCAGAAAAATCTGAGCAACGCACTTGGCGGAGTTGTTGAGGATTGCGTAAACAGTGTCGGAGTTGACATAAACACCGCGTCCGCTCAGCTTTTATCTTTCGTTTCAGGAATTAATGGTACAGTAGCAAAAAATATAGTACTGTATCGCGAGGAAAACGGAATTTTTGTGGACCGCAAGCAATTTAAAAAGGTTAATAAACTCGGCGATAAAGCTTTTGAGCAATGTGCCGGATTTATGAGAATTCCTGAAGCAACCAATATGCTGGACAATACTGCTGTTCATCCTGAATCCTACGGTCTTGCGGAAGAAATTTTAGCTGCCTGCGGTTATACCTTGAAGGATATCAAAGATAATAATTTATCGGAGCTTAAAAAACGCGCTTCTGAGGTCAATTTGCTTGCAATAGCACAAAAACACGGCGTAGGAATGCCTACAATTAATGATATTATAGCAGAATTACTAAAACCGGGCCGTGATCCTCGTGAAGAATTACCAAAACCGCAGCTTCGTACCGATATTATGAGCATAGAAAGCCTGCGTCCCGGCATGGTGCTTGTGGGTACTGTAAGGAACATTACAGATTTCGGGGCATTTGTAGATATAGGTGTACATCAGGATGGTCTTGTGCATATATCACAAATTTGCGACAAATTTATTAAACATCCTATAGATTTTCTTTCTGTCGGGGACATTCGAAAAGTTAAAATTGTAGATATTGACGTTAAAAGGGGCAGAATTTCGCTTTCAATGAGAAATATTGACGATGATTTATGCAAAGTCTACAATTAGCGAGGCATTATTTCAACTAAAATTACTATTTGCAAAACCAAAAAAAAGTGGTAGAATGTAGTTAGTAGAAAATTACTGTACTTTGTTAGGGGGATATTTCAAATGGCAAGTTTAAGTTTAAAAGGTATCTGTAAAAGATACGCCGGTGGCGTTGAAGCCGTTAAAGACTTCAATATTGATATTGCTGATAAAGATTTTATAATTTTGCTCGGACCTTCCGGTTGCGGTAAATCAACAACCTTGCGTATGATCGCAGGTTTGGAAGAAATAACAGAAGGCGAACTTTACATCAGCGACAAATTAATGAATGATGTTGCACCAAAAGACAGAGATATAGCAATGGTTTTCCAAAACTACGCTTTGTATCCGCATATGACTGTTTATGAAAATATGGCATTTGGTTTGAAACTTAGAAAAACTCCAAAAGCTGATATCAAAAAAAGAGTTGAAGAAGCAGCTCAGATTTTGGATATCGCTCATTTGCTTGACAGAAAGCCAAAGGCTCTTTCCGGCGGTCAGCGTCAGCGTGTTGCTTTAGGCCGTGCTATCGTTCGTGAACCTAAGGTATTCCTTATGGACGAACCTTTGTCCAACCTTGACGCTAAACTAAGAGCTCAAATGAGAACAGAAATTAATAAGTTGCACAAACGTCTGCAAACAACATTTATCTACGTTACTCATGATCAGGTTGAAGCTTTGACAATGGGTACAAGAATCGTTGTTATGAAGGATGGTGTTATTCAGCAAATTGAAGCTCCTCAGGTTTTATATGAGAATCCTGTAAACATGTTCGTTGCGGGATTTATCGGAAGTCCTCAAATGAACTTCATCTCAGCTGTTATTGATAAAAAGGATGATGGTTTACATATTTCCTTTGGAAATTCTTCTGTTAAAGTTCCGGAAGGAAAAGCAAAGAAAATTGAAAGCCTAAATTATGTTGGCAAAGAAGTTATCTTCGGTATCAGACCTGAAAACGTTCATGACGAACAGATGTATGTTACAACTCTAACAGAGAGCGTTGTTGACGCAATCGTTGACGTTACTGAAATGATGGGTGCAGAAACACACCTTTATCTTACAATCGAAGGTACTAACTTTACAGCAAGAGTAAATCCTCGTACGACAGCTCAACCGAAAGACACAATCAAAGTTGCTTTTGATATGGAAAAAATGCACTTATTTGATAAAGAAACAGAAATTGCAATTATGTAATTAAGATTAAATCGTACACTAAAGTTTTCTATTATAGGACTGTAACATAAGTGATAATTTTCAGCCCTTATTAAGACATTAAAAATCTCATTTTTTGAATTTAAAAATTCAAAAATGAGATTTTTTGTCTTTTTTATACCGCCTATTTACCTCACTTTTTTTAAACTAATTCTCCGAATCCTTGTTCATCAGCTCTTCAAGTTGGTTTTTTGTCTCTTGCGACAATGTATCTGAAATATTTTTGCTTTCTCTTGTTCGGTTTTCCTGATATTCCTTCATGACCCTCTCCTTAGCCTCTTCGATTTCAATTTTCAATTCTCTGGAAGATAACAAAAAGCATCCTTCTCCTCTTATAATCATTTGCTGCAGGCCGTCTGATGTTGCAACTGTTATATTATATTTTTTCTGGTTATCATGAGCAAATTTTTCAATGTACTGGTCAGCTGTTTGAGCTTCCTTAGTAAATATTAATAAAACATTATTATAGTCCATTATTTCCTCTTGATGCTTTTGTACACGATAAGCATCAAATACCACGATAATCTTACATTTGCGAATCCCCTGATAATTGCTAAGAATATCAGCCAATTTCATTCTGGCTCCGTCCATATTCTCATTCACAAGTTCTTTAAGTTGAGGCCATGCAAAGATAATATTATAACCATCCACAAGCAGATACTCTTCTTTTATTTCGTTCTGTTTTTTTACATAGGCGGCAGATTCATAGTAACTTTCAACAGCGGATTTGGGTTTTTTCCATGACGATTTCTTTCCTTGGTTTGCATAATAGGTTCTATTTATAATTTGGTCAATCTCTTCGGGACTAATCCATTTTTCTTCAGTATAAACGGACTTATGCTGTGTTGTTTCATCCATTTCTGCATTATTTTGAAAACAACTTATAACGTGCATATAGCTTTTGACTTCATTCCAGTTCACCAAAAATCCTGCTCCGTTTGCACAAAAAACAGAACTTGTCGGATTTTCTATATCTCTTTCCGAATCATAACCAATGCTTTCTATTACCTCACTGGAATTATGGCATATTTCATACCCTTTAAAGCTGCAAAAAAGCCTTCCAAGACCTTTGGTATAAGCAACTACTTCTTTTTGATAATTTCTCATAGTAATTACAGGGGCGCTCCCAACAAGAACTGTAAGCTCGCTGTCTAACCTAGATATTTCACATGTTCCAAACATTTTCTTAATATCAGTCATAGCTCTTCCTACCATATTACCGGGCAGTTCCAGCTGAAAGGCGTAAAAGGGTTCTAATAAAATTGATTCTGCCTCCTTTAAACCTTGTCTTACCGCACGGTAGGTAGCCTCTCTGAAATCTCCGCCCTCTGTATGCTTAATGTGTGCTTTTCCCGAGACTAGGGTAATCCTCATATCCGTTATAGCAGCCCCTGTCAAAACACCTTTGTGAGATTTTTCTTCCAGATGGGACAAAATAAGTCTTTGCCAGCTTTTTCCCAATTTATCCTCATTACATTCCACATCAAATTGCATACCGCTTCCACGCTCACCCGGCTCTAATAACAGATGAACTTCAGCATAATGCCGTAATGGTTCAAAATGTCCCACACCTTCAACAACATTGCCGATAGTCTCTTTATATACAATTCTTCCATCGTCGAATGCCACATCAACATTGAAGCGGCTTTTTATCAGGCTCTGCAGAATCTCAATTTGTACCTCGCCCATAATCTGCGCTTGTATTTCATGCAACTGCTCATTCCAAACAATATGAAGCTCGGGTTCTTCCTCTTCAAGCTGGCGAAGCTTTGGAAGCATTAATCTTGGGTCATATCCGTCAGGAAGAATAATTTGATAGGATAGTACAGGCTCTAACACCGGAGTATATGAAGTTTTTTCTATACCTAAAACTTCTCCGGGCTTCGTTTGACTTAGTCCTGTGACTGAAATTATAGAGCCGGCCTCTATATCGCCAACTGAATCGAACTTCGTACCTGAATATATTCTAATTTGATTAACTTTTTCTTCCCATAAGTTACCCGCAAGTAAGTCCTTTACTTTAAGACTTCCGCCTGTAATTTTCATATGAGTAAGACGATTTCCTTGTTCATCTCTTGTTATTTTAAATATCTTAGCTCCAAATTCATCCGGATAACATGGTATAACAGAATATTTCACTATACCCTGCAAAAATTGCTCAACACCTTGTAATTTTAAGGCAGAGCCAAAATAGCAAGGAAATACTTTTCGCTGTTTGACAACTTCTTTAATGAGCGCAGTTTCAATATGTCCTGTTTCCAAATAGCCTTCCATAACTTTCTCATCAAACATAGCAAGCTGTTCGAAAAAGTCATCTTCATTAACTTGTCCAAACTCAACGCACCCATCGTCAAGCTGCTGTTTCAGCTCTTTTATTAACTTATCCTTATCCGCAGCATTCTGATCCATTTTATTGATAAACAAAAAAACAGGTATATGATACATATTAAGCAGCCGCCATAATGTTTTTGTATGCCCCTGCACACCATCCGCACCGCTTATAACTAAAATGGCATAATCCAAAATCTGAAGCGTTCTCTCCATTTCAGCAGAAAAGTCAACGTGCCCCGGAGTGTCTAGTAAGGTAATTTGTATGTCACCCACATCAAATAGAGCCTGTTTAGAAAATATTGTTATTCCCCTTGATTTTTCCAGTTCATAAGTATCTAAATAAGCGTCCTTATTATCCACCCGACCCAGCTTTCCAATCTTACCGCTTAAATATAGCAGACTTTCGGACAAAGTCGTCTTGCCCGCATCCACATGCGCTAATATTCCTATAACTAAATTTTTCATAATTTATAATCCTTTTTAGATCCTATAATATTATATCTTCTTTTATTATACCAGCTAGATTGATTTTTGACAAGGTTATGAGATTATTTTTATCAAATAACAAATACTTAATTCTAATAAATCATTTACAAATTATATATTATAAGAAGCTTGTATTGTTGATGCTATGAAAAATTACACTTTAATAATAAGGAGCCGTAAACTGAATACGCTATAGCGTATTCAGTTTACGGCTCCTTATGTATGTGGCGTCGCTCCTTTAATCATATTCTGAATCAAAGGCGCTTCGCATTAAGGAAATTCCCTTAGAACACGAATGTTCAATTTACAAGCATTTGCCGAATGAATAATTTACAAAGCAAATCATTACATTATTTATACTCATATGCCGGCAAATATGGATTTGTTATCAGTACATCATCCCATAAGTATAATTTAATTTTATAATTCGACTGGTCATTATTCGGTATTGTTAATGTTTTTGTAAGTACAGTTTCCGGATTTACTGTTTCTTTGACTATTTCAATATTTTGAAGAATATCCTCTTTATACAGCGCGATGATTAGCGACGCGTCCTTGCCTACCAAAGCGCCGTTCAAAACGGCTTTTGCCGTGACGTACCCGCCTGTGTAATCACTAAGCGGATTACCCCCTGCCGTCTCCCCGGAATATAAAGCTACAAACGGCAAAGACAGTTTAAAATAATCAAAATTAACAGCCCCGTTTTTCATTTGGAATTTTATTGTATTCAATCCCTCACTTAAATAAATATCACCAATGCGTTCCTCTTTTAATATATTCCATGCGGAATTATCACTCCCGGTTGCCGTAACATTGCAGCTTAATCTAAGTTTATTATTGACAGAAACCTCAGAAATAAAACCATACGGTCCTCCCACACATATTTTCAGTCCGTACATTCCGGTTTCCGGAGCGACAACCTGATATGTAAGCCATTCATTTTTTTCGACACCTACTACAAGCCCGTTAGATACCGTGTTGCCAACCTCTACAGGGAAATAGTCCGCAACATAAAAGGTTTGATCCAGCGCATTGGGAGTTGTATCGTAATATCCGGCATTTTGCCCGTCCAGCAAATTAAACCCGGTTGCGTCAACTGTAATTTCAGTCGTTTCAAGCTGTTTATATTTTACGGTTCTCTCTAGCTTAAAGTGATTAAAATTCATCGACTGAGTCGTCTGAATATAAATAATATTTATTCCTGGATTCATTTCCATTTCAATACTGCCTAAATCCTTCGCATATGTATAATTCCAATCGGACGGATGTGATCTGACGCAGCTGATTGTTTGCTGGGTTCCGTCATTTAAACTGATTCCGATATTGAAATTCGCTTCTCCGGGGGATGTTCCGTGTATCGTAAATCGGTATTTTCCTTTGCCATTAACAAAAACATAATATCTCATCCATTGGTCTGGCTGGAAGCTAATATTTGCATTGTTCTCCCCTTCGCCGCTGAGTGTCATAGGATTATTAATTCCGTATGTATAAGTATTCGCGTAAATTTTATTAACTCCGTCTGTAATAATACTTTGTATGTTGTTACTTAAAACCAGTTTGAAACCGTTATAGCTGGTCCAGCTTGCCACGGATTGCACCTTTATGGTATTTTTACCGGCATTAAGTACAAGCTCGCCCATGATATCATCCGGTTTTGTTCCGTATGCGCCTGAGCCTGGCATTGTTTTTGTTAAAGCAAGTTTATCGTTTACATAAACATTAATTGCGTAAGTACTATCTGTTGTTCCTGCATTAATCACAAAATAATAGCGCGCGGCTTTTTCAAGCTCCAAATCGTATTTCTGCCATTCACCAGGTGCAAATGACGAGTTACCCCCTGTATTAATGTCCACGATATCGCCATTATCATAACCAGTATTGATATTTGATGTTTCATAAAATCCGACATTCTGGCCCCCGGGATTATAATTCCCTCCCGGAACAGTGATAATATTTTCATCTCCCGAATATAACTTTCTTTCAAGGGTGATACTTTTTAGGTTTATCTCATTTGTTCCGTCATTAAGAATTTCTATTGTATTGATTCCATTCAAAACGCCGAACCATCCCATATCCACATCAATATACGCCGTATCTGCTGTAAATGTTTTTTTCAAAACCCTGATGACATTTAAAACTTTAACAGTTATGGTTGCATTGTCATTTGCCTGCCCGTTTAATATCATCCTGTAAGTTAAGGGAGCGGGGACATTGACATAATATTTTATGCTGGATCCTCCCGTTAGTGTAGCTATATCTCCGTTTACAGCAGCAGTTCCCTCATTAAACTTCGTTGCTGAAAGATTCATTGTATCAGCCGCAAATGCGATAACAGGCGAAAAATAAGTTTTGCTGTTTGTATTAGTTCCGCCTGACTCGAGTTTGAAATATAATTTTTGGTTTTTATATATTACACATTCGGCGGAAAGATCGATTCCTTCTGTATCGCTTATATTCCCCTCCCATAAGGTTTGATTATCCGTATATACGGTCAGTTTAGTATTACCGCCGTTTTGGGCAAGGCGGATCTTTCCCATAGAGCTTATTTTAATTTTACCTGTGTTTGAAGCAACCCACCAGACAACAGGGTTGGCAGTATCGCCGAGTTCCATAGAATTGGATGTAATTTTAGCGTTTGTGTCAGCGGAATCACTCCAAATGCCGGATGTATATGTATCCATTTCCTTATATGACCCATTAGTTTCTGTCGCATAATACCAGTCATATTCCCCATTTGTGCCGCTAAAGCAGCTGAGATAATCATATGAATACAAATGCAGCTGATTTTTTGACATGATATTTAATTTATATATTTCAGCAATAGATAATGGTCTGCCGTATATTCTGGCAGATAAAACGTCTGCCTTCACATAGGTAGAAGGATCGGGCGTTCCCGTTGACGTCATATCTGTTCCAATAAAAAATTTTCTTCCAGTTACGTTGGAATTTTGATACGGCCATTTAACTGTTTTATTAACAATCTGAATAGCTTTCAGCTTGTTATTCAAATAAAGCTTCATATATGACGTACCGTCTGCACTATATTCAAATACGCCAGCAATATGCATCCATGCGTTTAAAGGACATTGTGATTTCAGTGTTACATATCCGCTACCGCAATAAAGTGTGAATAATGCCTCGCCCGCCGGAGAATATCCGAGCGAAGCGCCGCCTCCTTCAAGGCTTGAAAACAGATAGCAGTTTTTTGTTGTGTTACTTATGCCTCTGATATAAGCTGTCGCTTCAATAGTAAAGCCTGTTGACATTTTATCATACCTGCTTGTCGGAAAATCATATCCATATGCGCTTGATCCATTTAAACCGAGCGTATAAATGTCACCGTTTATCTGATTTAATACAGGGCTTCCCTGTGTATATGTAGGTGTTGCGGTAATATTATTCTGCGTTGCGAAAGGTGATAAATCCCGGTTACTGTTATTTCCATAAAATACGTCAAATACATCTGCCGACGGAAGCTGAACCTGCTCAGCGTCCTGCGGATTTAATGTTTCATATTCGGCTGTATTGTCAATAATATCAAATGTCATTTTATAAATGTATACCCCATCGCCAGCAACCGGAATATTTAATTCAATTTTAAAGGTGTTTGCTCCTTTCGGAAGTATGATTTCCCCTATTGCGTCATCCTTCCCCGTACCATAAGCGCCGCTTGGCTGGAAGGTATCTGTTTGTAATGATGTGCCGTAATTCGGTGTTATTTTAAAGCTATGGCTGTTTGTTCTTGACCCGACATTCATCATTACTTTATATTTCCCTGTTTCAGGAATATTTACATTTTTTATTAATAAATAATCCTTATTGAATTCTGCTTGCCGTATTAATGTATAAGTAGAAAAAACGCCTATACCCGTACCGGTACCCGACACAGTCAAATTTGAAGCATTTGATGTGTTGGTTAAAACCTCAATAACAGACCCGGTGGTAAATGATACGGATATTGATGCCGCGCTTTCTTTGTTAAACGGGTTTCGCGCGTAAACCTGAATCGTGTACTGTGTCCCAGCGGATAAACCGCTGATGGTTTTCGTAATCGTTTGCAACATATTTTCCGGTTTCGAGCTGGAATAATAATCAGACTGATAATAATTTTCCTGTACGGTTGCTCCAGTCGCGCTATTCAAAACTTTGATTTTATAGGTTTGAACAAATCCATCCTGATTTGCTCCTACATTTTGATTTGTAGCTTGCGTAAATGTAATCTTTGCGCTTGAGTTTGTTATATTATCTGCAGTAACTGTCGCGTTTGCAGGAAATTCCGGCGTTGCCGAATTTGCAAATCTGGAATCTGTATAAAGACGATTAGCTGTACCTGCCACAAGACCGGGAATATCAATTATCCAAGGTTCTCCGATATATTGACCTGAAACTAAGTCCATTCTGTATACATATACAATATTGTCTGCGACTTCAACCATTAAAGATTGTGAGGTTGTTGCTATGGTATTTTCAACTGTTCCGCCGCTGTTTAAATACCCCCCGCCCAGCATAGGACTTTGAATAACAGTAAAACCGGTTTCCCCCTGCCATATGGATTTCGGATCCTGAGAGGCAGTGTGCATATGAGCCGTAAAATTGACAATCTGAGGTCTTGATTCCAAAAATGTTTTGAATTCAGCGGAATATCTTGTATCTCCCGCCACATTCGAACCATATGCTGTTTCATGTATCGGATGATGCAGCAGTAAAAATACCGGTTTGCTTGCATCTTCGGCAATTGCGTTATCTATTTCCTGCATTAGCCATTGCTGATTCTCCGTCGTCATATAGGATTGATATCCTGTTCCGCCGGCTTTAATAAAATGGTAACCTCCTAATATCACATGCTCGCGCTGAGTCTGACCCATCTGCTGCTCAAAAAGGCTCATTGCTTCCGTATCAAGCAGCGGCGTACGTGAAGCGCTTGAATTCTGAGAAAACTCATGATTTCCTGTTACATACATATAATTCCAGTGCGAAAATTTTCCTTGCGACGTATCATCGCTGTTTGCCGGCCAAACAGATGACATTTCATTTTTCAGCGCTGTATAGTAAGACGGGAACAGATAATCTGATAAAACAATATTGTTATCCGAATTTCCCTCCTGATATATTGCTGTACTTGGAACATCCTTGTTCATATAGACGATATCTCCTACCATTGCGATATCGTCTATATTCATATCCTTGTACGCCTTCAAAGCGGATGAAAATTTTGCCGTATCAGTTGTTACGTGCGAGTCGCTGAAAAGACCGAACCTGTACACCTCTTCGCTTCCCGCAGTTTGTGCGTTCGGCAAACTCCATACATTCAGAGCTGAGATATTTATAGGTAGGGTTCCGATAATCATCGTTATTATAAGGGTAATTATTCCATGTTTAAAATACTTATCCTTGCATATTGTCATTTTGAATCCACCTACTTTCTTATAATAAATCCTAGGTTATTTTTTTCCAAGAAATATTCCGATTATATCACCGCCATAATAGTAGTATGTAATCGTATCTCCGGAGTCAATTTTATCTAAGCTTGACGATTTAAACCGGTTACTTTCGTTATTATCGTCTACTTCCAATACGAAGTTGTAGGACGGGTGCATGAAAATTGCGCTGCCGTCATCAAAATAGACTCTTTTACTATCAATTTTTTTCACAATTCCTTTTTTAAAGCTGCTTTGAAGCGTCCAATCGTCCAATTGTGATGTTACATTGATAACACTTGTTATTACAATAGCGTCATCACTGAATATGGCTTCTGTTCTGTAAATAACAAAAGCATTTTCAGGAAGATTTTTCGCACTTTCCTCCGACATACGAAAAGTTTTAGGGCCGTTATTACCGTTGATTGATATGTTATAGTAATAAACTCCGTCGGCGTCTATAGCTTCTTTTTTTTCAACAATAACCCCAAAAGAATTATTTTTATTATAAATATTTTTCGTATTTCCGCAGAGCACAGCGAGTCTTACATCGGAGCTTTCCTCATCACCGAAAAATTTCATTTTGGCTCCGCTTCCCGGTTTATTTCTAAGCTGAGCCCATGTTATTTCTTTTATGCCAAATTCATCTTTGGATGTATATAAAGCCACGATTCTTGCTTCCTGAAAATACAGATTGCTTCCGTTTACAGGCAAATACGGAATATCATCCGGGAAAGAGGATATACTTGCCGTAGCTTCTCCGAATCCATAAAACGGCTCGGCTTTATTAATGGAAGTAATTTCTGATTTGATATTCGTTTCAAACTCATATATACCATCGCCGCCAATATTTTCTTTTGATAATAGAATATCATCAAATACAAGGCCGTTTCCGAGGTTTACTTTTTTGTCCAATTCATATATTTTCTTTTCTACAGCCGGCTCCAGCTTCCATATTTCAATTTTGGCGTTCCCGAAATTATCCTTTTCATATGCGCCCACTACCCCTATAAATTTATTGGTTGATTCGTTTTCACCTGCTGATAGCTTAACGTAAACACAATTTCCGTTCGGATTGAAATACGCGTCGACGATGCAATTCAGCAAAGGATAAAAATTATTATCGTCCTTGTATAAAACTCCGTCTGTAGAATAATAAACTTTATCGCTGTTGTATGATATATTTCCTATTTGTATTTCTTTATCACCCACGCCATACAGCTTTTCGGTCACAATTTTTTCCGTAGCTACAATTACAATATAATCATCTTTCTCATAATAATCGAAAACGCTGTTTGTATTGAGCCTGCTGACGTCCATACTTTCGCCGTCTATATACACAAGTTTTTTTGTAAATTTATCAAAGTCCCTTATTTTAGAATTTTGCAGCCCGCCTTTTGTATATGTAATTTCATTGTTTGTTATTTTACCTATTATGCCGCCTTCTTTTAAATCCCAGCACTCAATATATATAATTTCGTTATCCATAAAGACAAGCTTTGCGAAATTTTGGATTAACGGAACCGAAACTGAAGTTTTTTCACCGTTATAGCTTAATTCAGCGTTTTTGCTAACCTTATATTTTGTTTCATCATCATATAACGTTAACCGGTTTATATACTTAACACTGTATGTATTTGATTTATCAGAATCACCGTTTACAGAATAAACATATGTAAATTTAATTTCAACGTTTTTAAGCGGAGTAATACAAATGATTTCTTCATCACTGTTTACCCATATTGTCGCAGGTACATTTACATAGAGATTAATATCAATATTATGCCTTACATCAAATGTGACCTGCGAGCCCTCCTTTAAAATATTCTTGTTTGTTTTATATTTATTTGATGTAACTTTATATACTGCGCTGTAGGCCATTTCATTCACCCCGGTAACTACCCCGGTATAAACGCTGACGCCAAGTCTTTCGCCCAAAATGTTTGTCTTTGCGCCTTTTTGCAGTGAGATTGAATGTTTTTGACCTTCGCCGGTATATTCAAAATGATCCGTCTGGACTTCTAAAGCATTGCTGATTATTTTAACCAGTCCTTCGTTGGTCAGGCGGTTATTCGTGAAATTTACACCGGAATAAAGACCTAAATCAACAGCAACGCTTACATAACCGTTGTCATCTTTGTTTTCCGCTATTTGCTTATACCCAAGCAGATTTACCAGCACTCTGCTTGCGGTATCAAGCGTAACTGCTCCTTTTGGATTAAATATCGAATCGGTTTCGCCTGTCATAACGCAATTACCCGTTAAAAAATCAATATACCCCGAAAAGCTGTTATCCGATTTCACATCCTGAAATATTGTATCCTTAGGCTCCAGCTCACCCAATCCGATCATTTTCGCAGTCATATACGCAAAATCCTCTTTAACTGCTGTTTGATTCAAATTCACTTCATTAATTGTATCCGGCAAAATCCCTAATGCAGATAACACAACCACGCTATTGTTATCGTAAGCCGCAGCTCCGATTATACTGCAACAGAAAATGATTACCGTAAGAACAAGCGCTATTTTTCTCATATACCCACCGCCTTAATCATTTCAAATATCACTTTTGCTGCCATAGCGCGCGTTGCATTGCCCTTTGGGTCAAAAGTATTATTTCCGACCCCATTTATAATTTTTAATGATTTCATTGTATATACCGATTCTTTAGCATATTCGGCAATTTCTTCATCATCGGCAAAAAACACATTTTGCCCTGCATTATTTTCTATTCCCAATTTCTTTATTGACCGGTATATTATAACCGACATATCCTGTCTTGTGATCTTTTCCCCTATTCCGAAAGCATTTTTATCATCGCCGCTGATAATGCCATAAGCTTCGGCGCTCGCGATATAAGGATAATACCATTCACTTTCACTAACGTCGCTTAATGAAGCTGCCGCATCGCTTTTTAAAGCTCCCAAAGCTTCTATAACCATTTTAACAAACTGCTCGCGCGATACATCAATATCAGGATTAAATTTTGCATCCTCGCTTTTTGAAATTATATTTTTCTTTAAAAGAGAATTAATGCTTTCTTCGGCCCATTTTGCACCTTCTAAATCCTCAAAAGCAAACTCTTTTTCAACGTCGGGCGCAGTCGTAGGCGCCGGTGTTTCCGATGGAATTACACTCACATTAGCGCCTCCCCCGACGGAGTGTTTTGTTGTTCCGGTAGGGCTTGATTTACCATTTTCACTTACTTTAAAATAAATTGTTTTCGGTAATATATTTGTGCTGATATAAATTCCACTTACAATTTCATATTCTACGCTGCCGCTTACTTTAACTGTATATGTTTGTTCCTCGTCCGGAGCAGTGCAGACTAAACTGCCGAGTGAATATACTTCATTTAATATACTATCCGCAGTGACGGTAAGCGTTAATTTATTTCCCTCTTTAGTAAGCTTGGGGTTCCCTTTTATATTCAAATCAGTTTTTATAATATCAAACAGTGAGCTGTCATTGCTTTCCAATGTGTAGATTACTTTTTTAATATCACTTTCGATAGTTGTAAATCCAATATTTACAGGAATACCCTGACCAACATAAACATCCTTTGATACCGCGCTTGTACTGACGTCTGTTTTTTCAAATTCAGCCTTAAGCCACTTTTCTTCAATAATGTTAAAGGCAATTATAAATTCTTCGGTTGTTTCCTTGCTTTCTATTGCCGCAATATCACTGACAAATCCCGCTTTATTTTCTGAAATCAAATCCGCCCTTTGTTTGTCTATACCGATTTGTTCGCATTTTTCTTCACTGCTAAGAATTGAAAGAATAATATCGCTGCTGCTTGTTTGATTAATTGTTTCGAAGGTAATATACTTATTGTATTCCTGCCTGAACTGCTGTATATCTTTGATGTTTTTAAGTGCAAAGTGACTGTAAAAACTTTCTTTATTATCAATATTTATTAAATCATCGTCCAAAGACAAGCCCAAACTCTGTTCATATGTTAAAAAAATTGTTTTTGCCTCATCCGCATTTTTAGCGTCAGCGAAGCTGTGTAAAATCTGCGTTTCAAGCGCCTTTGAAACATAAACCACAGAAGCCTCGGAGGGTGCTTGTGTGTATTCATCAGCAATATAGAATATATACAATCCGCATTCATTGTTTTCAGGCATGATGTAATTTATTTCAAATTTACCTTCAGAGTCGGTATATGCTTCCGCAACAGATACAGGAGTCGTTACTCCGGACGGATTTTTATATGTTAACGCCGTTTTTCTTCCTTCAATCGCCACGCCGCTACCCGAATGCACAATGCCCGAAAAATGAAATTCATTATAATTTATATTGCTTTCTGATAATATAATTTCTCCGGTTCCCGAATCGTTTTCAGATGAACCGGTTATAAATTCCGTTGTTACAGCTTCGCTAATCAGCTGATTATAGATACTTTTTATTCCGCTTATACTGATTGAATATCCCGTTTCATAATCAAGTGTTTTTTTCAGCTTTACCAAAATTACATTTTTATCAACAGATAATAATACGGGTATTATAGTATTGTTGCCCGAAATCTTAATATTTTCATTATTTACGCTTGCTTGATCAACAGCAATTGTAAAGTAAATCTTAAACTGGTCTGTTCCTCTCGGCAAAGTACGTACACCGATTAAAGGTGTTTCTCCTGCATAAACCGCGTAAAATTCAAAATTCGTGTCGACCAGCTCAAAGGTAAAATAATCCAAATTAATGCTGCCCGCGGTTAGCTCGGTTTTTAATTGCTGTTCTCCCGCATCCAGATCAATAAAACCGATTTCTTTCAGCTGATATGTATTCCAATCGCCGGTATTTGACAGCGGAAGAACTGTTTTCGCGCCGCCGGCGGTTGTAAAGGCAATCTCGTTCCCCTCATTCGGCGAAGCTATATTGGCTAAAACCTTATACTTGCCTTTTTGAGTAATGTTCATATTATACTTCCACCATTCTCCTCCAGCCGCTCCGACAACAAAACCGCTGCCGCCATTGCCGACCTCAACGTCATCGCCGCGGTCTACATAAAAATCAAAATCAAGCCCCTGTGTTAAATCATGATAGCCGACGCCCTCGCCGCCCGGTATATAGTTTTCAAATTCTGTTTTGACAGTTAAGGACGTATCGCTTCCGATATGCTCCGGATCCATTTTATTTATTGTAAAATTACTAAACATAATTTTTTCATTTTGAGTTATATCCGTCAATTCAATCTTAATAGTGCTGTTTCCCGAAGGAAGATATAAATTTCCCATTAAATTTGATTTAAACGTAACCAGATCCGCAGTTGTGCTGATTAGTTTATGAAACTTCTCCTCACCGTTAACGATAATTTTTATCTTTGCCGCCGCATATTGATTTGCGGCCGAAACTGATATTGTATATGCCTCTTCTTTTGGTGAATTCAAGGTATAACACAGCCATTCCGTTCCCGACATCAAAACGGCCAATCCGTTTGGTGTGTCAAGTACTTCAACATCGTCTCCCCTGTCTGTTGCGAACATATCATCCACACCGGCTGTTGTATCATGATACCCGATTCCCTCTTTGCCGTCGTCATAATCCTCGGCATAAATTTTATTACTGTCACCGAGCGGACCGCGTTCATAACTGCCGATTTTAACAAGCGTAAAATAATCAAAACTAACAGAATCACGCACTGTTATTTTAATTGTATGAACCCCCGCTTTTACATTAATCTGAGCTACACTCGCGTCAGCGTAGGTATTATATGAACCCGTAGAAGCCATCGGACCCGACGTTACGCTTATGCCGTCAACCGTAATTTCTGTCGGAACGCTCGCTGTATTTGCTCCTGTGGTAATCATTTGATATTTGCCTGCTTCAACAAAATTTATGTTATAAGACATCCATTGACTTTTCTGGAAGCTTACCACTTTTCCCCGCACATTATATACTGTCATTTGTGTGATTGCGTCATTATAATTTTCCGCTTCAATCTTTATTTCAGTCTGCGCGAATACCGCAAGCCCCGATAATAAATTAATGATAAACGCAAAAATAATTAGTGCGCTGATTTTTTTCATATCAAGCTCCATTCCGCCGCCAAAACCGACGGCCAAAATTTATGAATTTTTTTTGTTAAGTATGTATAGGCGGAAATGGGCGCATTCATTTCCGCCTGCTGAAATCCGTTTAATATACCAATTCTTTCATATATGGCGCTGCGCTTGATAAATCATTCCATAAAAATAATTTCATTTTATAAACCGACGTACCGTCGTTTGTCACATCAAAAGCTTTTGTTAAAACAGTATCCGCCTCATCCGATTTCTCGTCAATATAAATATTTTCCAAAATACCGTTTTTATAAACCGCTACCGCTAATATCACGTTTTTCCCCGCATATAAGCCGTTCAATTCGGCATTCGCTATTATGTGCCCTTCCGTAAACGCGCTAATAGCCGTACTGTCGCTTACCTCGCCCAGATACAAACCGATTTTCGGGCAGCTTAAAGTGAAATAATCGAAGTTAAAGGAACTATATCCGTTTGTCTGTGATCCTTTGTTCTTAAAAATAATTGTGTTCGAACCTTTATTTAGATAAACATCGCTTAAATTCACTGTTTTATAAGTTGCGTTTGACCAGTCTGTTCCTGTATTCTCGGTAGTATATTCTGTTTTCAACCCGTTAATATCTACCTCAAAATACATATTATTTGGCCCGCCGAGGCAAATCTGCAAATTATAATCGCCTGCTTGTGTTGTAGAAATATCATATTTGAGCCATTCCCCTATATCAAAGCCAACTACAAGGCCGCCGTTTGCCCCGCCCACCTCTACCGGGCTGTATGCCTGATTATACCAGGTCGCGTCAGTTCCGTTGGGCGAATTATCGTGGAATCCTACGCCCTCTCCGCCTGGTAAATCAAAGGCCTCTGCTTGCATATTTATATTATATATAGGTGAACGCTCTCCTATTTTCTCAATTTTAACACAGTCCAGCGTCCATGCTCCTGAAGTCATTGCGAATTTAATATTATGGTTTCCCTTTGCAATATCAATTTCGGACAGTACTGTATCTGTAATGTCATTGCTTGACCAAGAGCCAGTATTGGGAAGGTCGCCGGTGGCCTTTTCAACTGAATCAATTATTATTTTCAGCTTACCTTCCATAGCAGCAAAACCTGTTGCAGTTAATCTGTATTTACCATCGGCCGGTATATTGGTGTTGAAGCTTATCCAGCAATTTGTATTAAAGCCTACCGCATAACCGCCGCTCGCATTTGAAAAAGTATAAGCTTTAAGCGCTGTACCCGCATTCATAACCGGCTCGCAGGCTGTAGGCGATTCTGCCTCCAGTATTATTGGGAGATCTCCTACTCTTTCCAGTGTGAAATAATCATAATTAATTGATCCCTGCATTAATAGTTTAATGGTATGCTTCCCGTAGGTCAGTTTTAAGTTGCCGCCGTCAAAATCCTTATAATCCTTCCAGTCGGCCGTCTGCTCAATCGCCGAACTGCTTGCGGCTTTATCATCCACAAAAATCTGCATAACCGGCGTTCTTGTTTCACCAAGCGCCGCGTTGATTTTCATATTATATTCTCCCGCGCTCAATACATTCACGTCATATTTCAGCCATTCCGATTCAGCGAAGCTGACCATTAACCCAGTACCGGCATTATCCAAGCCAGCCTCAACATCATCTCCACGATCTACACACCATGAAAAAGCAATGCCTGCCGAGGTGTCATGATAGCTTACTCCTTCACCGCCCGCGTTGTAATGCTCGGCTTCAATACGGCTAACCTCATCCCCTGTAATTTGCGGCATAGCGTTTTTTAGTTTAAACTGCGTTATGCTGATGCCGCCGCTATCGCTGTTGCTGAGTTTAAGTGTGTTCTTGCCTCTGTTAAGGTAAATATCACAAACATAAGTGTCCGGCCTTATTTGATATGCCGATGTGCCTTCTCCCGTTGCGGGGAAAGATAGAACCCTTACTGCCCTGTCATTTACGCTTACCCCGACCTTATAAGGCGAAGGATTGCCCGCATTTATAATCAGCTTATACCTTGCGGCTTTTTGTACAATTATATCATATTTAAACCATTCTCCTCCGAAAACGGCCAAAGCCCTAACCGTATTATTTTCCAAAGCCATATCAACATTATCGCCGTTCTGGAAATAAATTGTTGTTGTGGGCGCCGTGTCATAATAACCTACATCTTGACCGCCGGGATTATAATCCGCGGCTTCATATATGATTTCTTCCTCGTCACCGGTATTGATTACTTTTTCCAGAGAAAGACTGTCTACTGCAATTGATTCGCCGCTTGTGCTGACATTTTCAATCCGGATGATATTTTCTCCGGCACGCAGGTTAACATTGCAGATAAAATCCTTACGATATGAATCATACGCGCCGGTTGCCGCAAAGGACTTATTAACAGCCGCGTAAACATAGCCTTCGGCATTACCCGCTTTCGGCAAGCCGTCATTCACCTTTACATTGAACTTATGTTCCTTTGTTGTTCCCTGAGTTAAATATAATCTATATTTCGCTGTCTGATCAACAGTTACGCTGTAGTTCATCCATTCATTCGGCGCGAAGCTTACAATTCCGTTATCTGTTCCTACCTTCAATACGTCTAGGTCACCGAAATCTTTACCATCGGCAGTCCACATGCTCGCCCACGTATTGCCGATAGTTGTATCGTAGTAACTGCTGGGGTATTCCGCCTGTTTATCAATGGTAACAGGAGTTAGGTATTTTTCCGTCGCGGCGTCCTCAGCTTCCTGTGAGCTTACAGTATAAATCATGCTGCTCACCGAAACCGGACGGGAATCCGATGCTAAAATATAAAAATCTATGCTGCTTTCTAAAAGACTAAGCGGAATTGTCGCTACATAGTCGCTGCCGTCTGCCGTAATGCAGCTGCTGTCCAATTCCTTCCATTCTCTTTGCGGCCATGCTACGCTGTTGCTGCTGTACATAAGCTTTACAGAGCCGGGTATATAGCTCTCGTCCGCATCAATATTAAACCGCACCGAATAACCGGTATTTTGAACAACGCTTTTGCTCTGAATTTTAACTTCAGGCATTTTCACGCCTTCGCCTTTAAGAAGCTTGCCAAAGTAAAAATCCTCCATGGAACAGCCGTTCGGGTCGCCCATTCCGGTTCCCGTACCTCCGGGCACGCCGATGGTATGATTCGTATTCGGAGAGAATACCATATTGGTCGGAGCGGGAATTTCATTGATTGTAGCCATTACTGCCGGCGGATGGAAGAACGCGTCGTCTGCCGCCGCCGCAATGAAATAGTCCGCTGTTATATTCTTTGCTCTTCTGCCTGCGTCAAAATTTTCAAGCCAGCATGCTTTTGCGTCGCTTGAAAGCGCGTTTAATTTAGCCGTCCAGTAGGAGGAAGTATCGTAAAATCCGCTTCCGTAATTAGAAAATACTGCTTTTACCTGTGTGGACAGTATTCCGGCTACCATTGTCGACATATATCCGCCCCAGGATATGCCTGTTATACCTATATTATTTGGATCTACCGATACTCCCGAGAGCCTTGTTCCCGTTGCCGCGTCAATTACCGCATTATTGGATTGCAGCAGGTGCAAGCCTTCTAAAGCCGCGATTACCGCATCATATATAACACTGTCCGTAGGATTTGTGCTGTTTACAAGATGCCTTGCCTCGTATGCTTCATTCCGCCAAGCTCCTGATGAATTAACGGCATTTGTCGGGCTTGCGATTCCGGGCAGTTCCGGCGCTATTGCAATATAACCCATAGAGGCTGCTTCCACTACTCTGTTATATACAGATTGGGCCGTCTGCGTTCCGCCGTGCAATACCATCAGCCCCGGGTAGGTTCCCGGCGCGCTTGGATAAGCTACAATTGTGTAAACGATATTTCTATTCGTTTCATCTGTCTGTCTTGAATAAAATCTTAATCTGTGTATGGTCACGTTGTTGTTTGTTGTTTTTTCAATCGTGCTTTCTATCTCTGGAGCCTGACTGTTGACATAATCCGAGAATATACCCGCGTTTACAACATTGGGCTGTAATTCAAAATCTCTTGTGATAAAGTTTTCGATGGAAACATCCGTTCCCGAACTGCCGCCGTTTTTATCACTCAATACAGTGATAACCAGCGTATGCTTTCCGCTTGCGAGATCAAAATTTACATATCCGAGAGCCGGCTGATTTACATTCGCATAGAATGTATCTCTTGTACATACGACAGTACCATCAATTGTAATCGTATATTTTCCGCCGCTTCCTAAAATATAATCCCTGACGCTGATTACACTGCCGGTAAAATTATATTTTATGGTTTCTCCGGCCGCGGAGGCTGTTAATTTTGCTCCTGAAACTGTCCAACCGCCGGAGTATGTAGCTGATGAGGCATCATTAAATTTTCCAATAAACGGAGCGCTGGCTGAAACCAGTTTATCACTGCGCACCGCCGGTCTGGCATAATAACTGCCTGTTTCCATAGCCGCTATTATTTTCTGTGCGTAATATGCATATCCCGTATTATTCGGATGAACCCCGTCCGCGTTCAGCAGCGTTGCCGCAAAAGCCGAGGCATTTTCACCTTGTTCGTTTAAAATGATTGATTGAAGATCAATTGCCGGAATACCGTAAAAATCGGCAACCGCTTTGTGGTAAGAAGAATCAACATTCAAAGAACTTCTTGTTGTATATACATACACAATATAAGGAATCGGGTCAAGCTGCTGCAAGCTTAAAACAATACTTTCCATATATCTTTTTGAGGCTTCGCTGCCTCCGTCATTTACGGCAAACTCAATAAATACCATATCGGGATTTTTTGAAATCACATCCTTTTGAAGCCTCAAAAGTCCCATATTTGAGCCTGTACCGCCAAGTCCCACATTATGATGTATTATCGTCTTGTCCGTAAACTTACTGTTCAAATAATCGCCAACCTGGCTTACCCAGTTGTTTTGCAGCGCTGTTTTGTTTTCTGTTGCCGTTGCGCCCGCACCGGCTGTGATAGAGCCTCCCAAATACACAACGTTTAAATTTGTTTTCCCTGCAAACGGGTCATCATTTGCAGATACCATAATACCAGAGCTGAATAAAATGATGGAGAATACCAGTATAAGCGCTAATTTTGTCTTCATTACAGTGTTCCTCCTTTATAAATTTTATTTAATTCCCGCGTTGTCAATAATCGCCCGCGCCGACTCAGGCCAGCTTCTGTCTGAACAGACTGTAGTATTAATAACAGTTACATTTGCGGTATCCTGAGAGATGTTTGCCGTATCGGCATAGTTATCGGCAACATAAACCTGTGAGATACCCGCGTTAGGTCTTGCAAAAAGCCAATAGCTGCATTGTTCTACTACGTTATTTGTAATATTAAGATGTGCGGAACCTTCATCCAGATATATTCCTCCTCTTGAGCCTCCGCCGATATCGCTGCTTTTAATCAAATAATTACCATTGATTACAGTCCCTTGAGACGCTCCCAGAGTGTAAATATTTGCGCCGTCTTTTAATACTGTCATAACGTTTTCAATCTTATTAAACTCAATTTTATTGTCTCCGGAATAATTATCCGCATTATTCCATCCCCAGCCCATTGAAATTCCCGAATAAGCCGTATCCGCAATATCATTATGCGAAATGTCCGCTCTTTTTGTATAGTATACCGAAACAGCCGGCGCTGAGGAATATTCAAAGGCAACATTTCTTATTAAATTATTTTTAACGGTCGTATCATGGCACATCAAAGAATCATATTCAGTGAACAGGTGATTCCAATCCCCAACAATAACCGCTCCCGCCGCGGTATCATTAAAGGTGTTTCCGTCAATTACGCAGTTCTTGACTCCGTTTTGCATACTTAGCCCCGCCGAGCCTATATTTTCTATCGTATTATTTTTAAATATGATATTATCCGCCCAGTTTAACTGAATTTGTGCGAACATCATTCTGCCGCCCGAGCCGGCCGATTCATTCATGCTGTCAATTATTTTATCCGCCTGTGTAAATACTGCGCCTCTTGAATTTACCTCCAGCCAGTCGCCGTATTTAAAATTAATATTTTCAAATTTTAAATTTTTAACACGGCTGCTGTCATTACTGCCGTTTATCATAAGCATACCTTCGGATTGCCCTATATAACATTCACTGTTGTTTAAATCCTCATCTGCGCGAGGGTAATAATATAAAACCTTTGACGTTTTATCAAAATAAAACTCGCCCGGACTATCCGTAAGTGCAAACGCATTTTCAATTTTAAACGCTTTGTTATATGCCGGCCTTGTATTTTCATAGCTTTTCGTAACCAAATACTGATAATAAGGCTTTGTCCCATCCTGCAAAACAATTGCACTGCTTCCGTTTCCTAAATCCTGAATCCCTTTTACTGGTGTGCGCTGCCTTGTCCAAAGAATATCCCAAACAAGCTCCATATTTTTTTCATTCTCAATGCCGGCGGGAAGATTGGCTGAAGTAATTGTGATTCCGTCATTTTCAAAGCTGTTGTACGGATAATCGTAAACTCCCGTTCCGGTATATGTAACGCTGCTCTGTGCTCTCTGCGCGCGTACGCCGTTAATATACAAATGTCTTAAATCTGATACGTCGCTTAAAGTCGCCTGCCATAGATTGTCATTGTATTCTGTCCAGTTTTCTACCTTAAGACCACCGCTTAAAACTGTTTTAGCCGTTCCGCCTGAACCCCTGTAGATTACATAATAGCCATCGGCAGCTGAGTCTGTCTCATCAAATACAAGCGGCTGTGATATTGGATATTCACCAGCCGCGATATTAACGATAATATCTTCATTTGCGGAAGAAACCAGCGATTTTGCGATTTCCTGCGCTTTTGATATAGTCAACACGGGCGCGGAAAGCGCCCCCGTGTTGTTGTCGTCGCCGTTTGGCGATACATATATCTGTATTTTTCCCGCATATGGATTATACGGTTTAATATTTGTTAAGTCCTCCCAATAAAACAGTTTAAAAGTATATTGCGACGCATTGTCTATAACCGTTTCACCGAAATTTATTTCTGTAACTGTTGATGTTGAATTGCTGTATTTTATTTTACATAGTTTGTTTCCATTGTAAATTGCCGCCGCTACAACAATCTGATCCGTAAGCTTTGATGTGTTTACTTTGAGCGTTAAATTTCCGGACTCCAGTGCCGTAACCAGTGTATCACCGTTATATAACGCTACGCTCGGGTTAGTTATTTCAAGTAATATGCTGTCGGCATAAGCGTTCTGAATACCTGTAAGCGTTGTGAATCCCGAACCGATAAGGTTTTCAAAAACAGAGTAAGGATAGAATATTCCCTGTGTATCTATATCTGTATCAATATATAACGTATCACTGTAAGAAGTTAATGCCGCATTCATTTTTGCCGCGTCTGTTGCCGTATTCACCGCACCGCAAACAATGCTGTCCGTTATATCATTTACATCTTGTAAAAATTCCAGAGTAAATTTTTCAAAATTCGCGGAACCGCTGGTCATTTTTACCTGTAGCGTATTTAACCCCTCATTAAGTTTTATGATAATTCCATTATCATACATGGTATTCCAGCCGATTGGGCGGAGAATTTTCCTTGAAACAAGTTCATCGGAGGATGAGATTTCAACCATAGCATTTGTAAGCGGTGTAGCGCTTACAAATGTGAGCTTATAATATCCGGTTTGTGATGCCGCCAAATCATATCTGAGCCATTCTCCCGTATTCATTCCGACAACCTGTTTACCATTTGCAGTGCCGACTTCTACATCATCTCCCCTGTCAATATAATATCCTGTGGGGTCAACCCCCTGCGTGTTGTCATAATATCCCACATTCTGCCCGCCCGGGTTATAATCTACCGCCTGTATTGTCTGAATTAATGAACCGCCGTCCAAACGCTCAAGCGTAAAATAATCCACACTGATCGCGCCAGATATATTCTGCATCACGATTGTATGCATACCTGATGCTATTGATATCTCGGCGATTTTTGAAAGAGTATAAATCTGCCAGTCATTTGTGGTGGATGTATTAACCGTATCAACAGGATTGCCGTCAACTGTAATGCTAATGTTCGAGCCTACCGTATCTGCCGGTGCGGTTGCGCCGTATACATTAAACGAATAGGTTCCGTCAATCGGTACATTCACATTATAAGTCATTGTATTGCCGGCATTAAAGCCCATTACTTTAACGCCGCCGGTAAATTCATTTAATGTCGCGCCGTTATTTTCCGCAAAACTTTCCGCTTCGCACTTGATATTTATTCCCGATACCGGTTCGTTTGGCAGATAGGTCAGTATATAATAATCAAAATTAACAGATGCTGTTGTGTTCTTAAACTCAAGAACATTTTTTCCAGTCGATAAATAAATGTTTCCTAATACCATTTCCGAATATGGCGCTGTCCAATCAGCACCTGATTTTTCAATAAAAGCACTTGTAAATGAAGCGTCATTTGCGCTTGCTTCCATAGTCGTATCCAAAGGCCCGCTGTGACAAATCTTAAGCTCATACATTCCGGCTGCTGTAGCAGTAATATTATGTTTAATCCATTCACCTGCCGCCATGCCGACTACCTTTCCGTTATTGCCGCCGCCTACCTCAACAGGGCTGTAATCTTGATCATACCATTCGAAATCTGTGCCATCAGGGGTATTATCAAAATAGCCCGCACCCTGACCGTCTGCAATGTTAAAAGCTTCCGCCTGAATTGTTTTCGATGTCCATGAAGTATAGTCGCCTATTTTTTCCACAAGTATATAATCTACAGTCCATGCTCCTGTTGTCATTAAAAATTTAATTTGTTGGTTACCCGAATCAATATCCGCTGAAACCAATTCAGCGTTTACGATATTTGTAGGATTCCAACTGCCTGTATTCGGCAGATCTCCTTCCGCCTGCACGTTATTATTAATGATTACTCTCATTTTACCTGTAGCGTTCGCCCAGCCTCTCACCGTAAACTTATATTTTCCGCTTGATGGTAGATTGATTGAATAGCTCATCCATTGATTCGCGTTCCAGCCCGCCGCATATCCGCCGCTCGCCTGGCTATTGCTGTATAATCTCAGCGCGGTCTGAGTTGTGTCATATGGATTCGTACTGTATTTTTCAGCAGATTCCACTTCAAGCATAATCGGCACTGCTTCCATTTCACCAATTCTGGTTAATTTAAAATAATCAAAGCTAATGCCCTCCGTGGTCATAAGTTTGATAGTATGTGTTCCAACAGCGGCGCTGAATGAGGATATCGGTTTTTCTGCATAAATATCGTATGAGCCTGTTGACGGGATTTCCGCCGTCCCTACGGATATACCGTCTGCAAATGCCGACATACTCACTGTGTTCACGCTTGCTCCCACGACAGATATCTGATACTTTCCGTCTTGGGGTATATCAATTTGATAAGACAGCCATTGATTTTTCTGGAAGCTTACAACCTTTCCTATATCTACAGTATAAACAGCAATCCCCGCGATTGCGTCACTGTAATCCTCAGCCTGAATCTGAATAACGTTTGTGGTTTGTGTATTCACCGTAAGCGGGCTCGCGCTTAAAACATTAAACGGACTTACCGCGTAAATTTCAAATGTATACGCAGTATTTTTCGATAGCCCCGTTACCTGTTTTGTTATTGTCGCCGCCATTTCCGCAGGTGTTGCCGCAGCGTAAAAATCGGATTGGAAATAAACCTCTTTTACTGTTGCCGCCGTTTGGGTATTAATCGCTTTTACGAGATACTTTTGAACAAAACCGTCCTGATTTGAACCGGTTACCGCATTGGCCGCCTGTGTAAAAGTGATAAATGCGGAGGTATTATCAACGCTGTTTACCGTTGCGGACGCACCAGCCGGAAATACGGGAGTTGCCGTATTTGAATATCTGGCATTAGTATATAAACGGCTTGCCGTTCCGGCAACAAGCCCGGGTATATCTATTATCCACGGTTCTCCGATATATTTTCCAGTAATCAAATCCATTTTATAAACATATACAACATTGTTTACAACCTCTATCATCAAGGATTGCGAGGTAGTGGTAATCTTGCTTTCTATTCCTCCGTGACTGCTCAAATATCCGCCGCCCGTCATCGGGCTGTGAACTGCTGTAAAGCCGGTATTACCCTGCCATATGGATTTGGGATCCTGAGCCGCAGTATGTTCATGAGCGGTAAAATTAACAACCTGCGGTCTTGATTCCAAAAAAGTTTTAAGCTCAGCGGAATATCTCGCGTTTGCCGCCGCATCCGAACCGTATACCGTTTCTTGTATCGGATGATGCAGAACCAAGAAAACAGGTTTATTTGCGTCCGCGGCGATAGCATTATCAATTTCCTGCATAATCCATTGCTGATCCTCTGTTGTCATATAGGATTGATAACCTGTTCCGCCGGCTTTAATAAAATGGTAGCCTCCGGAAATAACATGCTCGCGCTGCGGCTGCCCCATCTGCTGCTCATATAAATTGATTGCTTCCGTATCCAGCAGCGGAGTGCGGGTATCGCTGGAGTTTTGGGGGAATTCATGGTTACCGGTTGCATAAATATAATTCCAATGCGAAAACTTTCCGCTTGCGGTATCATTACTGTCTGCCGGCCATACTGTTGACATTTTATTTTTCAACGTCGTATAATAAGACGAAAAAAGGTAATCCGCCGAATTCAAATTATTATTAGCGTTTCCTTCCTGATAAATAGCTGAACTCGGTACGTCCTTGTTCATATAGACTATATCGCCAGTCATAACGATATCATCGATATTCATATCTTTGTAAGCCTGAAGCGCTGATGCGAATTTAGCAGTATCGGTTGTTACATGTGAATCGCTGAATAGACCAAATCTATATACCCCTTGATCACCGGAAGTTTGTAAATTAGGCAAGCTCCACACATTCTCAGCTGAGATATTTACCGGCAGTATGCCAATGATCATTGAGATTGCAAGAAGAAGCATATGCGAAACTTTCCATAAGGTATTTCTTTTTTGATTCATCTTTAACATCCTCTCTTTATTTAAATATTATGCTCATACGTTGAATAACGGTTGCCGCCTCGCCCCTTGTCAGGTATGCTTTAGGATTAAATTTCCCGTTTATGTCTCCCGTCATAAGTCCTAATTCTTTAGCTCCAAGGATTGAATCCAAATATCCCGTTTCAATATCAGCCATATCTGTAAATGCGGATGTATCATAAGTTAACTTAAATTTTTTATTCTTTACTAAATATGTTTTCATAATAATATCTGCGAATTGTTCTCTGGTAATTGTTATATCCTCCTGTCCTTCACTTATGAAGCCGTATTCTACAGAAAGCTCCTTCCAGTTATCCTCGGTAAAATCAATATTTGAAATACGCAGACTCAGCCATATTGACTGGTATAGCGATACATTATCGTCGGGAGCAAAAAGCTTTTCCGATATTCCTTTAATCACGCCTGTTTCCGCCATCTGTACAATCGCATTTTCCGCCCAGTGACCAGCTATATCAGTAAAACTGTCCGGGCTTTTTTGCTCCTCTACAACAACGCCTTCATCAAACTCCGGATCGGTCTCCAATTTACTCTCGCTGCCGAATTTCCATGCGTCAAAAGAGAATCCGTTATTATCAAATTCAATTTTCAATGTATGATCTCCCGGCTCCAGCTCAAATTTTCCAAAATCAACCGGAGTATGCACCTGCCATGAACCATTATTCGGAATTTCTGCTTTATCAATAATCAATCCATCATCCAAAGATATATTCACCCTTGGAACAGGCTGGCCTTTGTCAAAAGCGTTCGCAACCTTCAGTATCAAATTGTACTTTCCGCTTTCAGCAATATGAAATGAATATTTGAGCCATTCACCGGGTTTAGTATTCCCGATAACATAATTCTGCCCCTGTGAATATATTGCAACTCCTTCATTTCTGTAAACCTTAGACTCGTTTTCCTGTACCAGCTTATGATAGCCTGCGCCTTCGCCGCCGCCCGCAAAATCTTCGGCTTCAACCCAGCCGGATTTTTTGCTTTTATATAGTTTTTTGGGTATTACCTTAATAAAATCTGTTCTCCATTTTGGCTGTTCCACACCTGTTAAGAGCCTTTTATACGGAGCTTGCACCCCTGCGTTGTTCATAATGTCTGCCGCTTCCTTAGGCCAGTTGCCGTCTCTAACTACGGTTGTATTTTCGACGGTTACATTTTGTTTATCCTGCGACATTTCATCCGTATCCGCAAAATTATTATTTACGTATATCTCTTTTAACCCCGCTTCTTCTCTTGCAAACAGCCATTGCTTTGATTCTTTTATAACATTATTCAGTATCTGTATATATCCGGTACCCTGATCCGCGTAAATTCCGCCGCGGTAATCTCCCGCTTTTATACAGTAATTATCGTTAATCACCGAATTCCTGATAGGTCCGAGTGTGTAAATATGCGCGCCGTCATGCGTTGGATCTGTTACGTCCTCAATACGGTTATAACCAATGATGTTGTTTGCGCACTCCTTGATATCTGCTCCCCATCCCCAGCCTAATGTTATACCTGTATACGGAAGATCCTTAATATCGTTGTGGTGAACATTTACCGAGTTAACATAGTATAAGCTGATGCCGCAGCCGCCCCTGAACTCGGAGGATACGCGTCTTATAACATTGTTAGCAACCTCAATATTCACGCAGCGCTGCATGCCTTCCGGCATTTCATTGACATGGTCCCAGTGTCCTACGATAACAGCCGTACCGCTGCAGTCTTTAAATATATTTCCGACCACTTTTGAATCTGATACCGCATTATCCATGGAGATTGCACCCGATCCCAGAGAAGAAAACCTGCAATTTTGAATTTGTATATTTTTAGCGTTAAAAACTTTAAATTGGGCAGGCAAAACGGTGCCGCCGTTTGTGACTGTATCATTTTCACCCGCCTGAATTTTATCCGCCTGAACTCCCACAACCCCCATTGTGCTTGCGCCGTTCCATGCGCCGTATCTGAAATCAAGGTTGTCAAAAACAATATTGGATACCTTATTATTCAAATCACTTCCGCTTACTTTGAACATGAACTCGGTTGTGCCAGCATATGCTTCTGCCGTTTTTAAATCCTCTTCATTAAAAGGATAATAATATATCATTTTTTCTTCTTTATTGAAATAGAATTCTCCCGGTTCATCCAATAGCTCCATCGCGTTTTCCAGATAAAACGTTTCGCCTACTTTTGGATTTGTATTGTCATAATCTTTCGTGCGCGCCCAGTGATAAAAGGGCTGATCCATTAAAAAGAGCGCTGTTTCACCGTCTATAACAATGTCTTTTACAGGCGTTCTCTGACATGTCCAAAGAACATCCCAAACAAGCTCAATATCCTGCTTTTTGGTTAGATTAGCCGGAAAATTAATCGTAGATACTGTAAATCCATCCTCTTTATATTTGCTGCCCGATTCATTATAAACAGCGACCGGTTCATATTTATATTTACTTCTCGCTCTTTGAGCGGCATATCCGTTAATATACAAAGTACGGGTATCGTCTATATCCGCAGGGGCTTTCCATATCTTTCCGTCTGTATTTTCCCATCCTGTAATCTTGGCGCCTCCGCTGATTACCGGCGGATCCAAACGGTTATTACCTCTTAATATAACATTAAACCCGTTTTTACCGCTGTGCCGCTCCGAAAATGTTTCTTCCTGCGAAAGCTGATAATATCCGGACATAATATTGACAATGATGTCGCCGTCCATATCGCCGCTGATTTTGGCTACCTCTTCTTTTGCCCTTCCAATTGTTTTAAACGGACTGTTTTGCTCTCCTGTATTACTATCTCTTCCACCTTCCGAAATATAAAGGTTACGGTACACTTTTACTTCTTCTTTATCCGTAACAACAGGCGTTTCTTCTTTTACAATATTTAAAGTATCTAAGGTTATGTAATCGTTTACTGCCGATATAAACCGCATATAATCTATCTCGGTGTTATCTGTCTGTGACTTGATTGTTATACTGTGCAGACCGGCTTCAAGATACACGCTTACAATTTCCGTTTCAGCTCCGTTTTCAACCGACTTTGTAACAGGCTGTTTGTAATCGTCGAAAAAGGCACTGATTACGCCTTGAGTATCAGCTCCTACTTTCAAAGTATAAGCATCACTTTGCTCAACGCAAAATGTATATTTTGTAAATTCGTCTTTATTTAATTTTATTTTGTATTTACCGATATTTTTTTCATAAATATCAATTATATCACTTTTCCTGTATTTGCCTCCGTCATTTTTCCCGTCTGAACTATAGCTTCCGCCGGCGCCCAAATCGAAATTTTCCGCCTCTATCACAGCCGGAATGAAAACATTTCGGTAGCTGCCGGTTTTTCTGGAGAAATCAACCTTTTGCGTACTGCTTACTGCTTCAAATTTCACACCTTTAAATGTAATACCGCCCGCAAGCATTTTATACTGCATGATATGATTACCCTTCGATAGCTTAACTGTACCGATCAGCTGTTCGCCCTGCTGTGTCCATGAGTCTGTAGAAGCAAGAGGCGAGCTGATAACATTTTTATCGTCAAATGTTATTTCAAGCACTGTACTGCTGTTGGGTACTGCGTATAAAGCAGTCGCCTGATATATTCCATCCTTAGCAACCTCTACGGTATATTTCATCCAATCGCCGTTATTAAATCCCATAACAACGCCCATATCATTCATATAAAAATTCAGCTGGGCGTCTTCTCTGTAATTATAGGTGCCAAGCCTTGTACCTTTAAGCGGTGAATATGCTACGTTTTCACCGCCGTTGTCAAAATCGCATCCGTCGATCATACCCGGTATCTTTAACGGCCGGAACGGGGTCAGTTCTTCAGCCGATATGTTTGTGCATGCAATCACTATTACAAATGAAATTACAAATGATAGTATTTTTTTAAATTTACTCATTCTTACCTCCATACATTATAGTTTGGTGATGGGTAAGATTCTTTTATAAGAATCATGCAAGTTTCAGCAGAGAAAAATAATGTCTGCCTGTTTGATGTCTGCTGAATAATTTAAATTCAGCCTCTATATAAAGGTTTAGCGGTTTCGTCAGTTCATTAAAGAATTGTCTGTGATTATACGCAGACATTATTTATTTTTCAGATTCTCTGCTAAAGGTTTTGCAATGTCTGTCATTGCGTTTTCCATTTTTGTAACATCAACAATTTTATTCAGCCCGTCTATTGCCGATTTCCACTTATCATCAAACTCTTCCATGCTTCCTGAAGCCATTGCCATTTTAAATTTAGCTTCCCATTGTTCACGCTCCGCCCAGAATTTAACTACCTCCGGCACTTCGGCATATACGGAAGCCCATGCCTGACAAGGCGGATAAGTCTTAACATTTTTTACATGCTCGCTTGTATTCTTAAATTTAAAACCGCTGCCGTTCGTCGGTACATAATTTACTTTTTTGTACATTACCGTAGGATTCCAACTGCTTGAACCTGTCGGTCTGACTGACATTAATCCGCCGTTGCCTTGCAAGCCTCTTTTGTCCTCATCGTTAGGAAGAGCGTTGGTATCACCGTCAATGAAATATTTTGTAAAACGTTCATCAGTAAACTGTCTTTTACCGTCTTCCGATTCTGTATATAAACCCGCTTCTTTTGGACCCCAAAATAAAACCTGCTCATATTCGTCAGTATATTGCGTATTAATCCAGTTCAACACCTGATGCATTTCATCTTCGCTTAATGTTTTCAGCAGGCAAAGAGACTGTCCCCATAGCAATTCCTCTCTGAACGGGCTGTATTCCTTTTGTGCCGGAACCTGCGTAATAAAAGGTCTAAACCGATAGCTCTTACCGGATTGCTCCAATTCCAGATTAATTTTATCTGGTGATTCAACAAACGTTAAAGGAACGATTGCATACTGGCCGTTTAATATTTTTTCTTTAAACAATGCAACCGTATGCGCAAGACTCTCCGGGTCAATTACCTTGTCAATAATCATTTGAGTTTGTGTTTTAGCCGCTTGTTTTACAATGTCATGCACGAGCGGTATCTCTATTTTTTGTTTCACATCGTTCCATGTTGCAGTATAACTATGATTCTTATAACCATACATATCTGCGCCAAGCCATGTCAGCGCTATCCAGTTATCTCCCCCGCTATAACCAAAAGCGTATACATTTTTTCCGTTTTCCTTTAAATTGGCGTCTTTGATTTTATACATAAAGTTTATAAATTCTTCGGTTGTCTTAATAGGGATATCCAGCAGGTCATCGCCAATAGGCTCATTTTTTTCTTTCATTAAACTTAATAGTTCCGCGTATGACTTTGCCTGAGGATAGAACTTTTTAAGCACATCATCCCTGATCCATAGTGATTGTGTAGGCAGATAGGTAACATCTGTTTCATAAGCTTTTGATGTTTCCTGAACAAATTTCAATTGATCCTCATCCATATCGGGCAATGCCTCTTTCAATTCGGGAGCATTGTAAGGTATTCCCAATATTTTTCCGTTTACCTTAATTCTTTCCCAATATTCAGGTGGAGTTCTGCGCCAAACCTCCGGAGCATATTTTTGAATTAATTCAGGAGTCAGCTCCCATACTTTGTTTAACTGATCCAGTTTCGCAAAATGCGCCGGTCCCTGCCATGCGCCGCAATGGACAATATCCGGTAAATTATTTCCTGCAACAAGCTTTGTTAATTTTGGATCCCATTGACCGCCGTCATTTCCGTACATATTCTTGACTGTTACCTTTGTTTTATTTCCCAGCCATTCAGCTACAAGATCGCCTTTCGGCACGGGCTTTGCCGCATAATCCGTTCCCTGTGTTTCCCAAACAGTAAGTTCAAGCTTTTTCCCCGGAACATACTGACCGTTCTCTGATATTTTGCCCGCTTCATTTTTTTTGCTGCATGAAGCAAAAAGTGATATACACATCATGAAAGCAACAAACAGAGCAATTTTTCTTGTTAATTTTAACATTTTATATATCCCCCTTATTTTAATTTTTATTTTATTCTTTAACAGCGCCGAGTACTACGCCTTTTATAAAATACTTCTGGAGAAATGGATAAACCAATATAATCGGCAAAGTAGTGAGTATTAGGGTTGCCGCTTTTACAGATTCAGACGTTGGTTTTGATACGATAACATTTGCGCTTTTGTTCATTGTTGCCTCTAGCGCCATCTGCTGTGCCGTTTCACTTTCTTTTATCAGCCTCATCATTAAATATTGAAGAGGAAACAGGTCGCTGTCCGTTATGTACATAAGCGTAGTCGTCCAGTCGTTCCACGAACCGACCGAAAGCCATAGAGCGACTGTTGCAAGCACCGGCAAGGAGAGCGGAACAATTATCATAAACATAATCTGAATATCATTGGCGCCGTCAATTTTAGCGCTTTCTTCAATACTTTCCGGTATTTCCTGCAAAAATGACCTTATAATAACCATATTATAAAATGCGAAGCATCCCGGGAAAATATATATCCAATAACTATTAATTAGATTAAGATAACGGAACAGCATATATGCCGGTATAACTCCTGCGGATATATATGCAGGTATCATTAAAAACAGGGTTATTTCTTTTCTGTAATTTAAATTTTTTCTTGTCAGCCCGTAAGCTGCCGAAAATACGACCAAAAGAGATAAGGAAGTCGAAAGCAGCACCCTGGTTACTGATATAAAAACCGCTCCCAAAAAGTCACTGTTGCTGAAAACCGCTTTGTAGCTTTCCGTTGTAAACTTTCGTGGGTATACGGTAATACCACCCATCATTGTATCCATACCGTCATTAAACGAAATTGCCAATTGATTCAGATACGGATATAACGTTACAATACATATAAGAATCATTAAAATAATATTAAGCATGTTAAAATTTTTTTCACTCAAACTTTGTTTCATATATACCTCCATGACGCCGCGACACCGACGGCAAAAATTAATGCGGAAAAATTAAGTTTTTTATTATGTATTAAATTTACCAGATACTTGTTTCATAAAGCTTTTTGCTGATTGCGTTTGATACCAGCAGTAATGTAAGCGTAACAAATCCCTGTGCCAGTCCAAAAGCTGTAGCCAGGGAGTATTTACCGTTTTGAATACCCTGTCTGTAAATTAAAGTATTGATTACCTCTGTGTTTTCCTGCGTATAAACATTCTGAAAACCATAAACCTGTTCAAAATTCGTATTAACCAATGTTCCGAGCGACATTACAAGCACGATAATTACAGTAGTCTTAATACAAGGCATGGTAATATGCCAAACCTGTTTAAGCTTTCCGCACCCGTCAACGGTTGCGGCTTCATACAAGGTCGGATCAATTCCGGCAATTGCCGCCAAAAATATAACGGATGACCAGCCTACGCTTTTCCATAAATGAGACAAAAATATAATAGGCAGAAAATGCTGCTCGCTCATCAACGGATTTTTTGCGATATATCCGCTGCCAATCAGCCATGCCATAATTTGATTAAACGCTCCCTCAGTAGCTAAAAATGTATAAAACAAACCAATTACGGAAATCCATGATAAAAAGTGCGGCATATATGCGATTGTCTGCACAACCTTTTTAAATCTCATGTTTTTTAACTCATTGAATAACAGCGCAAGTATAATCGGAAATGGAAACCCTCCAAATAAAATGACGCATCCGTATATTAGTGTGTTTTTAATTGCCCTGAGCATATTGGGGTATGTAAATATAGCGATGAAATTATCAAACCCTACCCACGGGCTATTTATTACACCCTTTATAATATCAAAATCTTTAAACGCAAGTATAATACCCGCAAGCGGCAGATACGAAAATACAAAAACAAAAATCATAGCAGGCAAAATTAATAAATAAGCATACTTTTGCCTTTTGATATTTTGAAAAAAACTGTTTTTCGTCTCCATTGCCATTTCCAATGACCGTGCTGAATTCATTACATGTTTCCTCCCTTTGAATTTGTCAAATATAAAAATGTTACAAATCAATACGATACCAGTATATCATCTTTATGGAATTTAACAAGTATAGTATCTGATTTTTTATGGGTCGGAATTTGATTTTTTAATTTTATCGATTGACAATGAATTTTTCAAATGATATAATCGTAAACAAACAAAAGGGGGTTAATTTATGGAAGAAAGCTTCATAGTATTTTCAAACGGACATAGAGTAAAAACCTATCAGGACCAGGAAAGAAGCTATGACATTAAAACTTTAGGCGGAAAAATCTATAAAAAAGTAATTGACGAACCGGCATTTGCAATTATTCAGGATACACTGCCCGCTGAAATTGAAATTCAAACCAGCCGTGTATTTCAAAATGTGCAGATAAGGCCGAAAAGCCTTGAAATAAAGCCGGACATCGAAGGCGGAAAGATTAAATTCCGTATTGATAAGCCAGTAAAATTAAGTATAGAATTTGATAATGATTTAAGCCGGCCGCTGTTTATCTTTTTTGATCAATATGAAGAATCCGCGAAAGAATATACCTACTTTTTTGAGAGCGGCAAAGAATACGAGATAGGAAATACGGAGCTTAAATCCGGCAAAAGCGTATATATATCGGACGGAGCCATCGTATATGGTTCTTTTTACGCTGAAAATGCGGAAAATATTACAATTGAAGGCTTCGGCGTTTTATCGGGTGTTAAATATCATCGCGGATATCCTCTTAATCGTTTGCAAATTTTAAAGTTTATAAGCTGCAGGAATATTACAATTAAAAACATTACTGTTTTTGATGGTCCCGGATGGCATGTCGTACCCAACAACTGCGAAAATGTCACGATAGACGGTATTCGCATTATTTCTCTTGTTCCTTCGGGCGATGGAATTGACCTTGTTACCTGCCGCAATGTAATTGTAAAAAACTGCTTTTTCAAAACAAATGATGACTGTATAGCGGTAAAAGCATTTCCGCCTTTCTCCTCAAATAATATTGCGCCCCTGCCGCCCGTACATAATATCTGTGTATCCGATTGCACTTGCTGGAGCGCAACGCACGGCAACGCGCTTGAAATAGGCTACGAGCTAAGATGTGACGAGGTTTATGATATTCAGTTTCAAAACTGTGATATAATCCATTGTGAATTTGAAGGATACCAGTCCGGCGGAACGCTTACTATCCATAACGGCGACCATGCCGATGTGCACGATATTATATATAAAAACATTAGGATAGAGGATTCAAAAGAAAAAATATTCGACCTTAAAATATTAAACGCCGTATACTCAAAGGATACTAAGCGTGGAAAAATCCGCAATATTAAATTTGAGAATATACATATTGTCGACGGAGATTTTCCGCCCTCCATTATTAAAGGTTTTGAAACCGAGGACAGCGTTTTTAAAGTATGCTATGATGAAAATGATACTCTGTATGTTCTTCGTGATTTAAACGGGGAAGGCTCATTAAGCAATATTGAGATTGAAAATTTTACCGTATTCGGGAAAAGGATAAAGGATTTTAAAGAAGGTAAAATTCTAATTGAAATTGCATCTGACGTGCAAATTAAATAATATAAGTTTTTCTTTTATATATGAATATACGTTATCACTACGCTAAACCAAGTTTTGCGAAGTGATAACGTATTTAAACTCTGAATTTTATTGTAACCTTTGTACCATAGTCCGGTTCACTTCTGTATTTGATTTCACTGTCATTACCATAAGCCAGTTTGATTCTTGAATAAGCGTTTTTAATCCCGTAGCTGCCGCTGTATTCATCCAGATTTTCTAATTTTTTTAAAGTTTCAGGTTTTATTCCGTAACCATTATCTTCAATCGTTATGTATAAAAACTCATCGATATATTTGCAGGAGATCGATATTATACAATTTTGCTTTTCGCCCACTAAGCCGTGAATAATGGAGTTTTCCACAAAAGGCTGCAGCATTAAATGAAGTATGTTATAATTATATAAATCTTCATCAACGTTTAATATCAGCTTATATTGCTTTCCGTGAGATAACTCGTTAATCTGAATGTATTTACGGATCATTTCCAGCTCATCTTTTAAGGTAACAACATCTTTTCCTCTGTTTAGAATAGCTCTGTAATAGCTAACCATATTATCAATCAAATTAATTGTACTCGTATCATTCCTTAAAAAAGCGTTCAGTTTTATTGCCGAAAGCGAATTATATAAAGTATGCGGGTCGATTTGGCTTTGAAGCAGGTTAAGCTTAAGGCTTCTTTTTTCAAGTTCGCTTTTAAATTGCGATTCCGATATGTCTTTTACCTTAATTACCAGAGAATTAATCGTGTTTTTTATAACTTTTAATTCTTGTGAATCATCGGAATTCGCGAATAAATTTATATCTGCTTTCAAAATGTCACTTTCATCCAGCTGCGTAATAAAACTGTCAATATTCGAAGTTATTTTCGTTGTTAAATAATTAGACATATATATAAGCGCGCCTATAAACATAATGCTGAAAAGCGTAAATATTAATATTGTTTCCGTATATTTTTTATAAATTTTGGTGTAATCTAATTGCATAACAACATAAAATGAATTAACCAGCTGTTCCCTTACATAATTATCCCCTATAAACGGATAGTCCGATTTTTCAATTGAAATATCAAGGTTCTGCTGGCTGCTTGGTATATATACCCTGCAAGCTAAAATGCTTCCGTTATTCAGCTTCATTTCTCTGTAAAATAAAAAATATTCATTCCCGTTTTCATCCGTCTGAATATCATCTTCCCAGATAAAATCCGTATTTTCATTTATGAATCTGCTCTGCAGATTATTATAATTATCCAGCCTATATAGTTTTGATATATATTTACCCTCAAACAGCTCATCATTGGAAGTATATATATGAACAGTACCTGAATCATTTGTAATATTATCAAGATACGCCTTTACATTGTTTTCAAATTCCAGAAGATTATATGTATTTAAATGATTTGCGTTAAGCCTGTCTATAATATAATTATATTTTAAAATATAACTGCTTCTTTGAACACTGCTTTCAATTTCATTTTTAATATGCTGTGTGTATTCAGATAATACCTTGTTATCATTGATCATTTCTTCTTTTTTATAGCGTGAGCACATAAAGTAGCAAAGGATGGACATGATTAAAGCAAGCGGAATAATCATTACTACTAAATTTCTAAATAATATTTTTTTAAAAATACTATTTTTATTTCGCATGTCTTTTATCCTTTCCCGCCATGTATTGCTGAAATTCGCTTGGCATCATTCCCGTATATTGTTTAAAAGTTGAAACAAAATGAGGTTTGCTTTTATAGCCTACAATTTCCGCCACCTCGTAAACTTTTGAATTCTGATTGGAAAGCAGACGCTGGGCTTCATCCATTCTTACTGCAATCAAATAATCGAATATTGTTTTACCTATATATTTTTTAAAAATACTTCTGGCATAGCTTGAGCTGATATATAAGTTTGACGCTATTTGCTCAACATTTGATATATATCTGTAATTCCGGTTAATATAGTCAACAATTTTAGATACTAATTTTTCATGCTTATCCTTTTCATTATTATTAATGAACTCCGAAATCGCGTTAATGATATTCCGCAGCCATAGCCTGAACTCCTTTGTATTATCAAAGCGGTTCGTTTTATGCCACAAAACATCCGCTCTGCCGAATACATCCTTAATATCGAGATTATAACCGATTAAAAAGAGCTGAATCGCGGCGACAGTATTAACATACAGCGCTTTTATACTGTTGCGGCTTGCATGAATATCATCCGGACAATATGTATCGATAAAATGATTTATCTCCTGACTGGTAGGGTTATTGACTATAGAATTTAATGATTCCTTTAAATCTATAGTATTATAATCCGTTTTTATATTTTCGTCGTCCTGATAAATGTTGATTCCAAACTCATTTATTGAGAGGTTATTTTCAAGAGCGCAAGATGCCTGGTTCAGCATTAAATGCGTATCATAAATAGATTCGCATACTTTAGACAATCCTGTATTGAATTCGATATTGCACTCTTCTTTTATTAACTTAATACTCTTTTCGAGCATATCATATAAAACCCGGTAAAATAAATTTTTATCACTTTCTTCGCTCATTATTAAAGCGGCAAGCCTTGTTTCATTTTCAACAGCGATTATTCCGTTAATATTTTTCAATAAATTAGTTTTTGTAAAATTCACCAAATTATATATGTCTATATATTTATCTTTTTCCTGCATAATTTCAAATTTAGCCGCAATAAATGTTTTATAATTATCAAACTTTAAATCATGAGCAGCGTTTTTAAGATATTCCATATTGATATGCTTAGAATAAATCAATCTGTACAGGAAGTTTTCGCGTAATATATCAAGGCCTTCTTCAAAAACTTTATCAAGGCTATTGTATTTTTCTTTTTCTTTTATTTTGTTAATAACCTTTTTAACGCTTTCCTCAAGAACTTGCTGATCAATCGGTTTCAAAATATATGAAATAACTTCATTGCTCATAGCGTTTTGCAGATATTCAAAATCTTCGTAGCAGCTGATATATATAAAAATGGGTTTATTGCTTATTTTTTGTATTTCCTTTGTCATTTCCGGGCCGTCCATAACCGGCATAACTACATCCGTAATAATAATATCAGGCTGAAAAGTTTTAAATAATGCTAAACCATCTTTTCCATTCTGAGCTGTTTTAATTTCTGTTATATTATAATTTTTCCATTGAATATAGTGAATAAGGCTTTGAATTTGAATGTAATTATCATCAACAATTAACAGTTTATACATTAATTTATGTCCTCCCTTGATTATATTACCTTAATTATCTTTTTACCTGTTTCACCTTTCAATATCAACTCGCTGCTATCTTCAAGCACAATAATAAGTTCTTCTTTAAAACCGAATATAACTTCAATTTCAGTCACTTTACAATTGCTCCACTTTATATTTACCGTATGCCCGCCCGGTACTTTAAGTCCGCGGATACTACCGCAATTCCATTCTTTTGGTAATGCCCTTAAAAGATGCAGTTTACCTGCCCAGAACTGGGCAATTGATTCTATAAGTGCGGCAACTGCCCCAAGATTTCCGTCAATTTGAAAAATACGAGGCGGATGCAGATCAAGCAGACTATCTGTCGCAAAGCTCTTTATTAATTCGTTAATATGCTCCCATACAAGTTCACTATTGCCGATTCTGGCATAAAAGCAAGCAACCCATGCCCGGCTCCATCCCGTATGTCCTCCGCCTTGTGATAATCTATATTCCAGAGATTTTATTGAAGCTTTATATTGCTCAGGTCTGTCTGACGGGTTAAATATATTTGACGGATATAAACCGTATAGATGAGAAAGGTGTCTGTGCCCCGGTTCAGCCTCCTCTCTTTCAATATCCCATTCGAGCAGCCTGCCGTCTTTGCCGATTTTAAAATCCGGCAGTTTTCTTTTTATATTTTCCCATATTTTTATATCATTCTCATCAATTTTTAATATTTTTGCGGATTTTATCGCATATTCTAATGCGTCATAAGCAAGCTGTACATCCATTGCTGACGATATACCAATGCTAACGGGAAATATACCTGTACCAACAAATTTATTCTCAGGAGATTGACTGGGCATAATCTGCATTATACCATTTTCATCTTCAACCAGATAATCTTCATAAAACCTCGCAACTTCTTTAAAAAACGGGTACGCTCTATGCCTTAAAAATTCCAAATCGCCGTTATACTCATAGTGCCACCAAAAATGCTGCGCAATCCACGGCGCTGCTCCTATCCACACAGCCCAACCGAATGATTCGGGAGTAGATTTCCCCCATGCGTCTGTTTGCAAAGGGAGAAATACGCCTCTGCAGCCATATAAGTTTTGAGCGGCTTTTTTTGCGTGCGGAATAAACCGTTCTATATATTTTATAAGAGCTTCAACGCAATCAGACATATTTGCAGATTCCGCCATCCAGTAATTCATTTGAAGGTTTATATCAAAATGATAATCACATTGCCACGGAGGTGTTATATTATCATTCCATTTCCCCTGCAAATTTGCGGGAAGCTCACCGCATATTGATGATGAAATGAGCAAATATCTGCCGTAATTAAAATAAAGCAGCGGCAAAGAAATATCTTTTTCACCTAGCTTTACAGATTTTACCCTTTCATCTGTCGGCATTTGATTTTCTTTAATATCAACATCCAAAGCAAAATCACCTGTTAATTTTGTAAAACTTTTTACATGGGTGTTAAAAATATCTCCCCACTCTCTATCCAATAATGCCGGATACTTATTTAGTTCTTTTTCTATTCCGTTTACCTCTGTTCCAATATTAATAAAAGCAGTGAGTTGTGATGCACCACTGATAATAAGCTTATTATTATCCACTGTTACTTTGCCGTCTGTTTTGATTACTACTGCTGTTTTATAAGCAATTCCCCCATTAAATCTGCATTCATATTGAATGCCTGTTTCATTTACGATATATTTCTCTGTTACATTATCATCTTTTACCCTGTTGTAAAACAGTTCTCCGCTAAAATTACCTTCCCATCTGCAAATTATATTATTATAATTTACATGGGCCAAAAAACAAGAATTTATGTAACCATCTAAAAGCTCGCGATTAACATCTGATACGCCATTTGATATATTCAGTTCCCTTTTAAGATATTTTTTTACACCTTGAATTTTAAAGGCAAGGTCACCCGCGGGTTGGTAAGAATCAACCCTGCTGGGTAATTGCGAAATTCCGCCGGTACCTCCGAAAAAAGCATTGGCAAGGCTTGTCGCTTTAAAAAATTCACCTTTTTTTAAAAGCTCTCTCACTTTTTCTAGCATATCAGAGCTTATTATGTTATCACGGTTACGATTTTTCCCTGTCCATAACCACTCATGGTTCAAAGATATAACATCACAGTTTTCATCCCCCCATATCATTGCCGCAAGCCTTCCATTTCCTATCGGCAATCCTTCCATCCATTCCTTCGGCGGATTATAGTACCATAATTTATTTTCCACAATACTTCTCTCCCTTAATGATATTTAAAGCTTCTGCGGATCGCCTCTGAACGCCCGCGATTAATAAATCCGTTGATTACTTTCCCTTAATATACTTATCAGAAAAATTAAGAAACATATTCCAGTCAAATTTATTAAGGCAATGTTCTCCCGTTTTCATATGATAGCCTATATAACCCTCATGATATGCTGTATCCTCTATCGCTTCATCGCTTATCACAACACCTTTTTTCCCATAAAGCTCATATACTTCGCTTGCGAGTCTGCAGGACAAAAGCTCGCTTTTAGGGTCAGCCCATTCATCCTTGGACGAACTTGCTACATATAACGGTCTGGGCGCTATAAGTGAAAGCAGCATATGCTGGTCAACAGGCAGCATATCTTCATTGTCATTATATTTTTGATAGTTTAAACAAAACCAATCTGTCATTCCGTTAATATCTTTTATATGCTCTCCTGTTTTTCCTCTTGTAACGGCAGCGCCGCCGCAGCCCGAATCATTTGAAACTGCCATTGCAAACCTCTTATCCAATGCTGCCGACCACAAAGCCGTTTTGCCGCTTCTTGAATGTCCGGTTATAATAACCTTTGTTTCATCTATATCCTCGTCTGCCTCGAGATAATCCATAACCCGTGATGTTCCCCATGCCCAAGCAGATATAATTCCCCATGAATTTTCCTTATGCTCATAATTAAAAACAGAAAATACTCCCTCGTGAAATTTATCTTTTTCAAAAAAATCAGTAATAATGCCGCTTGTAGTCATTATAACTACCGCGTAGCCACGGTTTATGATATCGGGTATCGGTATAATATCAAAATCTAAGCCTTCTTCTAAATTATAGTTTATTTCCTCAAATTGATGCATAATTAAAAAGTATGCAGGCAAAGGCTTTTTGCTGTTTTTCGGAACAAACACATTCGCTTTAAAAGAATAGTCACAAAAGCTGATTGTAACAATCTTTTGTATAATACCTTGGTCTCTCTCCTTTATTTGAACCTGAAATTTCAAATCTAATGGTTTATTTACGGGGCTTATTCCATAAACAAAATTATGGAAAACAGTTAAAATTTCATTTCTGCGATAATTTTCCCAAATTTCAGTACCAGTTACCTTTTGTCCGCTTATTGTTGTTAAAATTTCCGGATATCTCATAATATTACTTCCTTTATTTTTCTTTGCGCAAAAATATTTATTTTAGCTTTATTATACCACACATATTTATCCTATTGCAATATACATTTTAAAATTTTGATAAATTACATTAGTTAAATAGGCTTTCCTTAAAAAGCCCACTTTTTTGAAAGCTGCAGTTTTTCTAGCCAAAACTGCAAAAAGGCATGGAGCAATTTGACTATGTTCATAGCCAAAAATGCCAGATTGATGGTAGTTTCTGCCGT
>Ga0209373_10000339_pt1 | contig 84073 bp, 61 predicted proteins | sample Higcelweek5metaG_FD_187173 | JGI IMG/M metagenome (GOLD analysis project Ga0209373, IMG submission 187173) | Freshwater pond sediment microbial communities from the University of Edinburgh, under environmental carbon perturbations - High... | ecosystem: Environmental > Aquatic > Freshwater >...
AGCGCAAATCTGAATAACGGGCAGTATGTTATGATTCAATAAATGTTCTGGCTTACAGATGGGTAAATGCTTATATAAATAGCATTGTGCTCGCCCCCTAATCCCCCTGCGGGGGGCAGGCTGCAAAAGCAGATTAAGTGTACTGTGTTTTTTTACGTTGATTTACATGCTATAAATTTCAATAAACAGTAAATGGCTTTTTTACTTTGTATTGCCCGGCTTCAAAATCGAGCAGATACTTTCCGGATGCAAGAAACATGTTGTCAAATGTCATGATATGATAATCAGGATATTGCATGCCTTTATGTATAGATTTTATGAATGTGCCGTCAATGGAATATAATCGGATGCTGACTACCGATTGTAAAGGTAAACCGTACTTTATCATTAATGGTGCTCCTGTTCTGCTGCCTGGAAAAATATCAACAGAAAAAGAATCCGGAGCAGTACTTTTGAGGGTACTGAATGACCGTATTTCCGACCAGGCGCTGCTTCCTTCGCTGTTGCGTGATTTTACCCGCCAGTAATACATTGTCTGTTTGTAAAGCCTGCCGGTCTCTGTTGAGTTTTGTTTTAAAAGCGAATCATTGGTAATAACATTTGTAAATAACGAATCAGTGGAGAGCTGAATGTGATAATTTAAAGCTCTTGTGACAGGTTTCCATAAAAGTGAGATTCCTGCAGGCTGGCTCTTTGAATTGCTTTTTGGTATCAAAAGCTCCGGAACTGCAGGAGCCCTGACAGGAAGAATTGATTTGCCTGTGCAGTATGGAGTTGAAAAATTCAATAATTCACCTGCTGTCGGTGCAATGTCATTCTGAGAAAAACGTCTTGAATCAATGACGCCGGCCTTTGTATCCGGTCCAAGCATCATTAATATGATATGTCTGCATCCATCGCATTCGCAGCCGTGGCTGGTGAAGTCATTTGTGTGGCGTCCGTGATCATTGGTCAATATGAGTGTTGTTTTGTTTTTGTAAATCGGATCACTCTGAATGAATTTCCACATTTCATTGATAATACTGTCTGCATTGTGAATCGCATTAAGGTACTCCTCCCAAACTCCATTGTGGCCGCATCTGTCAACTTGTCCGAGATTTGTTATTGTAATGTTCGGATGATTTCCGCTAAGAACTGATTTAAAATTTTGTAAAGTGAAAATATCTTCGTAAGGAGAATCTGAATATTTAACAGATGCTCCGAAAGATTCACCGAATTGAGGATAGGTACTGTTGGAAAGAATATTGAGTTTCTCTTTACCAAGAATAACAAAATTGTCGGTAGCTGAAGAGTGTTTCTCTTTTCTGAAATATTCAAAAAGTGTCGGAACATTCGGACGCTCTGCACCATCATTTGGCACGTCCTGATATACACCAGTAATTATTGTGGAGTGCCCTGGAACAGTGACAGTTACACTATCGTTGTAGAAATTTGTGAAGATTGTACCTTGTTTTTTTAAATTGTTCCAGATACAGGGGATATACTTATGTGCAGTGTCACCAAATGTTTCACTGTATCTGGCGCCATCTATAACAACAATATGAACATATCTGGTCGTATAGGCAGAACATGGCCCAAAAGAAATTATAACGGCAGATATTATTAGAAAAATGTATTTTTTCAACGGGATAATTCCTTTAATTATTAAAATAGTCTGTATATAATATAATGTTAATATATCATTTTTTGTGATTATAACAAAACTGATTGTTAAAATTATCTTATTGTAAACAGTCTGATGCAGGACACTATTGATGTATAAGAATATAAAGAGTTGCGCAATCGATAAAACAAAAAATTTGCAGTATAAGTTGTCACCAGTTTGAATTTTGCCGTATATTGTTTATTATAGATCCGTTTTTTACCTGAGAATTAAATTCGGATGAATATTCACTGATTAATAAAGTTGGAAAAAATTCAATTAATCAGTTCTATTATACAGAATTATAATGAGTTTATAAATATTGGAAAATCACAGGAGGGTTGTATGTTTCCGATGAAATCAAAGTTATTATTTACATGTCTGATGGCAGGTTTAATTTGCAGCAACAGCTTCAGTCAGACATTTGTTGAGCAGCATGGTCAGTTGAAAGTATCCGGAAACCGGATCGTTGACAAAGACAATAAGGTTGTAACTCTCCGCGGAATGTCTTTATATTGCTGGGCAGATCAGGGAACACAATTTTATAATGCAACTGCTATTAAGAGGCTTGTTGATGAATGGAAGTGTACGGTTATCCGTGTTCCTATACTGCCTGCAAAACTCACTTTCGGGACCCCGATTGTTAAAACTGCAGTGAAAGCATGTATTGCAAATGGAGTTTATGTAATAATAGACTGGCATTCAATGGGAAATGCAGTTGCTGCAGATGCGTCAGAATTTTTCAAGTCAATGGCTACACTTTATGGAAATACACCTAATGTGCTGTACGAAACATGGAATGAGCCGGTAAGTGAAAGCTGGTCGACAATAAAAGCGTATCATACTACAGTCATAAGTGCAATCCGCTCAATTGATCCGGATAATATAATACTCTGCGGGAACCCTATGTATGACCAGAATCCGCTCGCCGCGGCGAGCGATCCTATTACTACATCAACAAATATCGCCTACACTGTTCATTATTATGCTGCAACACATAAACAGGCCGTCCGCACCAATGTGTCAAGTGCCCTTGCTAAAGGCGTCGCGATATTTGCATCAGAATACGGGCTCTGTGCTGCAAACGGAGCTGGTTCAATAGATCAGGCAGAGTCCCAGACATGGTGGAACTTTCTTGACGAAAATAGTATAGGTTCCACAAACTGGTCTGTTGCTGCTCTTGAGGAAGCTTCAGCCTGCTTTAATCTGGGAGCAAACGCGACAAGATGGACAGACGCGGACCTGAAACAATCGGGCACACTTGTCAAGGCGTACCTGATTGACAAAAATAAAGGTCTTGTAAATGTTGCAGTGCCAGACCTCTCAGGAAAATCAAATCACAGGGAGACGCTTTCCGGCAGAAACCTGATTAACGGTGATAAATCAAAAACGTCAGGTGTTTTCACGCTGAACGGGGCAAAAATGTCAGTTGCCGCTGATGGTATCAAACCTGCAAACGGTTTTTATACTGTCAAGGCAAACAGCGGCAGTAAAAACGGGAGTGTCAATTATATAAGGTGATTTTCTGCCTGAATCCAGGCACCATGATGGCAGCGATTGATTCTTTTACAATAAGAAAAGACATAAGCCCGGACTTTTTGAACATATGCTCTGCACAGTGAGTTTTTCGATCGGTGTTATCTTATTGTAAAAGGTTTTTGCCGGCCTTCGGATGCGAGGACTTTTTTTATCTGAAATTGAGTTTGACAGGCAAGATGTTCCAGTGCTAAGTTTACATTAGCTACAAAAGTATTGTTACTGCATTGTAAAAAAATGGTAACTTTTATGAATTTCAAATTGTTTACAGTTATAAAATCTTCTCACCAGATCTTTTTTACCGGTCAATCATATTTCCCTTTTTTCTGACAATATATTATCTTAAAAGTAATGTTTGTGTTGATACGATGGATTTTGAATCCCATTAGGCTGAAAAGCCGTGCTGTTATGGCCTCGTTCAAGTGGTTTCTTTCTAAAACGAAGGAAGTTTGAGTCTGGGTGTTTATGTATTTTTTATGGCGTTTTAGAACGAAACATTCATGTTGATGGGAAATAAACCGGAACGATTAGAGAAGTAAGCGACAGCAACAAAACACAGCCTTTTGGTGATGGCCTATTACACTATTTAAAACGCTTAACCGGCTATTTGTACAACTTTTTAAAAGATGGAAAAATTGAATTGTAATTATGCAATTTGTTTCAAAAAATAATTAATGAAATTTACTACTTTTTCAGGAAAATGCTATGACCCTAACCGAACTAAACTCCATACTTGTTTCACTCCGCAGCCTCCCGGGCGAAACCGAAGTCGTGGAATTCAAGGAGGCTAAGGAAGACCATCACTTCGACAAAATAGGCAAATATTTTTCTGCTCTGAGCAATGAAGCGAATCTAAAAGGAGTCCCGTTTGCCTGGCTTATTTTCGGTATCGAAAACAAACGATATAAAATAGTTGGGAGCAGATATCGCAGCAACCGAAAAGACCTTGACAGTTTAAAAGGCGAGATTGCGAATAAAACTACAAATAGGATATCTTTCATCGAAATCCATGAGCTTGCAACACCGGACGGGCGGGTTGTTATGTTTCAAATTCCGGCTGCACCCAAAGGATTGCCTGTTGCGTTCGAAGGGCATTATTATGGGCGCGATGGTGAACAGTTATCACCTCTTAATCTCGAAAAGATCGAACGCATACGGTCACAAGCAAGCACCGCAGACTGGAGCGCGGCAATTTTAAACGGAGCTGGAATTGATGACCTTGATGAACAAGCTATAGCAACCGCACGGACTAATTATAAAAGCAGATTTCCGGATAAAGCAACCGAAGCCGATTTATGGGATACTTTGACTTTTTTGAATAAGGCGAAATTAACTATAAAAGGCAAAATCACTCGAACTGCCATTATTCTGCTTGGCAAGGAAGAATCAGAACATTTCATAACCCCTGCGGAAGCCAAAATTCGCTGGCTGCTTAAGGATTCGCGAGGTAACGATAAAGATTATTTGATTGTTGGGTGTCCGCTGCTACTTGCGGTCGATAAAGTTTATGCAAAAATTCGAAACTCAAAATACAGATATCTCAACGATGGAACTTTATTCCCGGAAGAAATCGACCAATATGAACCATTTACAATACGAGAGGCGATCAATAATTGCATTGCCCATCAGGATTATTCCCTTGGCGGCCGTATAAATGTTGTGGAAATGGAAGACCAGCTTGTTTTCACTAATCTTGGTAGCTTCATTCCTGGCGATATTGAACGAGTCGTACGTGACAATGCGCCTGAAGAGCATTATCGGAATCGATTTCTTGTTGCGGCAATGTTCAATTTGAAGATGGTTGAGACGGGTGGTGGCGGTATTAGAAAAATGTTCAATTTTCAACGGCGACGTTTTTTCCCCATGCCGGATTATGACCTTTCGCAACGGCGAGTGAAAGTCACCATAACCGGAAAGGTACTTGATGTAGATTATGCTCGAATACTTGCCCGTAATACCGAATTATCGCTTGAGGAAATAATCCTTCTGGATAAAGTCCAGAAGAAACTCCCCCTTTCTAATGCAGCAGAAAAACATCTCAAATACCATAAGCTCATTGAGGGTAGACGACCTAATTTTTTCCTTTCGCAGTATATGTCCCAAGTAACTGGACAGAAAGCTGCTTATTCAAAGTACAAAGCGTTTGATAAGGAATATTATCTTGATCTTGTTGTCAAGGCTATTGGAGAACATAAAATTTTAGAGAGAAAAGATGTAGATGAATTGCTCTGGAACAAATTACCTGACTGGATGGCTGAAAAGCAAAAAAAAATAAAAATTAATAATTTGCTTTCAGAACTCAGAAAAAAACAAAAAATTGAAAATCATGGTAGCGATACTAGACCTAAATGGGCTCTAATGTAATGATGATTTATTAGAGGATCGTATTAGAGTTTATTAGAGTTTATTAGAGGATCGTATACTATGAATAATGTATCGTTTCACAAAACGATACATTATTATAACCGTCTGATTTACTTCTTCTGACATAAAGTCTTCGTGCGAAACGAGGTCAACCATCGCAATTTAAGTAACAGACTAAAGGGGCTGACTGTGATACAATTGTCAGCAGTATGGAAGTCTGGATTGGTACTGCTGATTATCTGAAATTTAGTTTTGTTTTTTTTCCTGCCTTTTCGCCAACTTAGCTGGCATACTTCATTGTCCTGAACTGTGATTGAAATGATTTTATTGATAGACATGATTAGATAACATCAACTTGTCAATTTTCTATTTCTTCTGCCGGCGTCCGGGCCGGCATCTTATCATCTGTAATTCCGTAGGGGCAATTCACGAATTGCCCCCGCGTTAATAATACAAAAGAGCACAGGCCAGACAATTTTTACAGATGATAAATGGTCCGGTGAAGAGGACGACAAGATAAGAATCGGGGCTGCCGGTAAATAATTTCAGCCTATATCTGATATAGGGATCGGCACCTGATCAGTCACCTATCGGAAGGCCAACATCAAAGGGATGAAATAAATATTTACTAATTGGTAAAATTATCATCTTTTAACAATAACGCTTTTTGTAAAGCCTGAGCCGCGGTTGCTGATAAGATAGATTCCGCTGCTTATTCCTGAAGTATTCCATAAATATGGCTGTTTACCGTTAATAACATTCTCATGAATCAGATTTCCCCTGAGATCCGTGATTGAAAACTCCGCCTGATTTGCACTGCCTTCGATACCTATAAGAATACCACTATTGACAAAAAGAGTAGAAAAGCCGCACTGTTTTGCAATAATCTGTTTATTATGCTTCGCAAAGGTAATCAGGGCGGTGTCCCATCCGGCAGAGGTTCTGATGCTGTTGACAAGAGATTCTGCTATCAGTGTATCATCTGATAATGACGGGTGGCCATGACATCCGCTGTATGCGAGGGTCTGCGGAAATTCTGCATAGTAAACCAAGTCGTGATTATATACGGTTTTCTGATCACTGACAATTTTTTTAAGAATATTATCCATCGGACCGGTGTGTGTTGACACACAGAGAATGGGGGCACTGCTGTAATTACTTCTTACTGTTGAGATCAGACTATGGTAGCCATTGCTGTACATTGTATCATCAGGATGCGGAGTAGTTGAGAAATCATTTGTTCCAAGACAGATAACCACAAGATCAGGAATAAATTTTGAGAAGTCCCAGTTGCCGTCAATCGCTCCAAGAGTGTTTTTGTAATATACAGGGTAGGGGTCATCTGATTTTTTTTTAGAATCACCATAATTTCGAACTATTCCAGCACCCGACCAACCCAGCGCAATGCACTGGGCATGAAACGCGTCTGATACAAGTTTGCCAAATGACATATTTGTATTTGTATAGGTACGTAATTGATCTGATGAGCAGTTTCCGGATGGACTTTCATTTCCATATCCGGCAGTGAATGAATCGCCGATAAATTCAATTTTTTTTGCCGGTTTCTGCGGCGGGTCTGATAGAAGTTTTCCATTTTCAAGATAGAAGCCTTTGAATTCTGCAGTGTTCCAGTGCTGTTCGCTTTTCTGCACGATGCGAATTGTATGCGCTGCATCTGAAAGTGTACTGCTTATATTGTATTTGACAGTGCCACTGACAGTTTTAATTGTCGAATAATACTTTCCATCAATTTCCGCAATGTAATCAGCATTGCCGTCACTGAGCTCAATACCGATTGATGTTCCTGAAAAAGCGGCTTCTATAGTCGAACCTGACCAGTTGAATTTAGCTGAACCGGTAGAGGAAAAATCAAATCTTCCATAATAATTTATAAGCGGATTATCAGCTGAAATTAGCACATCCGCATTTGCAAAGCAGATGAGTGACAGTATGAAGTAAAGAAATATAATCGGCTGAAACTGATTCTTATCTGACAGCATTTTATACCTATTTTCTTGAAACCTTGAGATATTTTGTTTTTTCCTTCATACTTGTTCCGGCACCCCAGAGCGCAATTGCGTGCGTCGGGCAGCTGTTGAGACAGATTCCGCAGCCTATGCATTTGTTTTTGTCAATTACATGGCGAATACCTTTTTCACCCCGTATTGCTTCAGGAACCGGGCAGACCTCCTTACAGATTCCGCATCCGTCACACTTGGTATCTATATTTGCCTTGGGCCTACGGGAGACAAGATCATAGAAGCACTTTGACGGGCATTTGTATGCAGCAGGAATAAAATTCTCATTACTTGTATAGTCAAGTACAGGAATGTTGTTCTGCATTGAAATCGCACCAGATGGTGTTGCTTTGACACATACAGTACAGGTTGTACAGCCGACAGCACAGTAGCTTTTTACACGTGAACCACGGTCGTGATTTGAACATGCGAGAAATATCTTGTGAACTTTCGGAATCAGTGAAATAATGCTGCGCGGACACACATTTACACAATTACCGCATCCTGTACATCTGTCTTCATCAACAAATGCAACTCCGTCATCGTTAATATGGATCGCATCAAAGTAGCAGGCGCGTACACATGTTCCAAGTCCAAGACATCCATCCTGACATACTTTAGAACCATTGCCGACTATTGTTGCAGCATTACAATCAGGAATACCGTCATATATCGCGCGTTCTACGCTGTCGCGTCTGCCGCCTTTACAATGCACAACCGCCATCAGAGGCTCGGGAACAGTTGTTTCAACACCGAGTATATCTGCAACTGCATGTGCGACTTTTGAGCCGCCGGGGATGCACCCGTTGGGTTTTGCCTGTCCGGCTGCAAGTGCACGTGCAAAGGATGAACAATCAGGATAACCGCATGATCCGCAATTGATATTTGGCAGTACTGATTTTATCAACCCGATTTTTGAACTTCCGACAGAATGTTTCATCGACATGTATCCTTCTTATCATTAAGCAACTATAAATCCGGTATTCTGTTTTATTGCAGCATTGAAAAGCCGCCGCAGATTAAATGTTTACAAAATGCGTATTTTCTGTATTCCTACCTGCCATATGCCTTTGGCTTTGTATACATCTCAATCAAAGGTGTAAGTGCATTCATGATAAGTATCGCAAAACATACACCTTCAGGAAAAATTGAAAATTGACGAAATGCAACAGTCAGAACACCGCAGCCTGTACCAAAGATAAGCTTTCCGTTCGGGGTGACAGGTGTTGTAGACGGGTCGTTTGCCATAAAAATAACGCCAAGAAAAAGGCCGCCCGCGCATAACTGCAGGACAGTTATAAGAAACGCTTCACTTGTAAATAATTCACCGGAGCAGTTAAAAATCCATGCAAGCAGTGAAAATGAGATCAGATATGAGAGAGTGATTCTCAGTCCTATGACTCTCTTGTACAATAACCAGGCTGCTCCCAAAAGAAGTGCAATAGTTGATGTTTCGCCGATTGATCCCCCTGCATTGCCGATAAAAAGGTGAAGAATTGAATCGTGAAGATATGTCATTGTGACGGATCCGCTTTCAATCTGCTCTTTTAAAAAGGCAAGCGGAGTTGCTGATGATACAGTATCGACACCTGCAATTGTTCCCCAGGCCGGATCTAACCATGCACTTGACATAGTGTGACCAAAGCAGAGCATGAGCAGTGCACGTCCTGCAAGTGCGGGGTTAAAAATGTTTCTTCCAAGTCCGCCAAACAGTGCCTTGGAGATAACTGTCGAGAATACGGCACCTATTATCACCATCCACAGCGGTGTCAGCGGCGGAAGGCTTAATCCAAACAGAAGGCCGGTGACAACAGCACTGTAATCGTTGAGCGTTAATTTTCTTCTGGTAAATATACAAAAAAGGAATTCACTCAGTACTGAGGCAGCGGCAGATGTAATAACAATAAGTAATGCATATACATTGAAAAGCATTATGGAAACCGCTGTTGCCGGAATAAGCGCTATGATGACATTGTGCATTATCTGCGGTACGGAAATACTGCTTCTGATATGCGGTGACGATGAAAGGTGCAATAGATGTGTATATGGTGTTTTCAATTCATTCTGAACACCTGTTTTAATTTCCTGCGAAGGTAATGTGTTTGTCATTTTTTGATACTGCCTCTGGAGGATGCTGTTACTTTTGATGATTCAGTCTTCTTTGCTAATTGTAAATTATATTTTCCAAGTTTAATGTAATGAACAATATTGATTTTTGCAGGGCATATGTATGCGCAGGCACCGCACTCGATACAATCTGTCAAGTTCCATTCCATAGCTTTTGCAATACGGTTTTTTTTGATATTGTCAACAATTTTTGACGGAACAAGTTTTGATGGACAGACCCTGACACATTCACCGCATCTGATACATGGAAACTCCTGCAGCGCCGGTGTGGATTCATTGAATGCAAAGAGGCCTGAAGTTGTCTTGATAACCGGAACACAGAGATCTGTCTGTGCCATACCGGTCATCGGGCCGCCCATGATCACTTTTTTTGTTGCCGCTGCATCTATTCCACAATTATCAAGAACGTACCCGATAGGTGTTCCTATTCTGACAAGGAGATTTTTCGGATTACGGATTGTCGGGCCGCAGACTGAGATTACCCTCTGGTAAAGAGGTGCTCCGCAGATAATTGCATCGTGAACAGCAAGTATTGTCGATGCACTGAATACAAGACACTCTGTGTCTGCCGCGCATCCGCCGGACGGGATTTGTTTTTTTGTGACAGCTTCTATCAGCTGACGTTCAGAACCCTGTGGGTATTTTGTACGTGCTGTTGACACAATGATATCTTTAAACCGCTGATCCGACAGCCATGAAGAAATTGCCTGGTTTACAGATAGCATCTTGCAGTCAATGGCTGCAACAGCTTTCGATGCACCGGTGATTTTCTTGACAATAAGAAGGCCGGTAAGGAGTTCTTCTGTTTTTTCAATCATCAGTCTTGTGTCAGTGGTAAGATAAGGTTCACATTCAATAGCGTTTAAAATAACTGTATTGATTGTCTTTTTACTTGGCGGAGACAACTTGAGATGAGTTGGTGTACCGTCACCGCTCATACCGGCTAAACCCATTGCCTGTATCTTCTGTATTAATTGGCCGGGAGCAGCTTCCTGCCATGGGTGATCAAAGGGCAGGTTATTTGCTTTATCATCCTTGAAATTGTTTTCTATCTCTACAGAAAGAACTTCCCTGCCATCAGGATGAGGAAAAAGTCCAATTGATTGAACCTCTCCGGAAACAGATGAATGTACTGCAAGGGAGTCGTTTTCTGATGGCTCACCGATAAGCTGGCCGATAGATACAGGATCCCCGCGCTTAACCAGTGGATGTGCAGTTGTTCCGGAATGCTGAAGCAGAGGAATTATGACTCTTGATGGTGGCTGCAGCAGTTCTACAGGTAACTGCTCTGTCTGTTTTTTGTTGAGTGGTATAACAATACCACCGGAAAATGAAAAGCGTTTTGGCAAAAGGACTCCCGGTTATCTTGTATCACATCGCTGACTGAAAACATTAAAATTCGATATCTTCCCGATGTGCTCTGTCAATAAGTCAGATTAATAAGAAAATTGCAGTACTTACAGGCTGTCAGAAAAGCACTATATAAGTTGTAATATTTACTAATATTACTATTTAGAACAGCCGTTATTAACACTGACTACCAACATTTATATCAAACTCTTTAAACTGAGTATTCTATTGAATTTCAGAGTTAAAAGAGTTTTTTATCAAAAAGATCAACCTGCAAAGTCATAAGTTTCAAGAAATTCAGGCTTAAAATCTACAAATAGCCCCGCAATCAGTCAAGCCCCACGATAGGAAGTAAGAGAAGATTTATTAAATTTCACATATTTTATGTAAAATCTCATGTGTTTTATCTTTTTTAAACACTAAATTGAGCGTTTTTCAAAAATGTATTCTGTTATAAAGAATGATTTTGAAGAAGAAATCAATTTCGTTTAACATTGAAACCAGTTTTTTATGCCTTGCAAACACACACATCCTTCTACTGATCTATCTGTGCCCCCTGATCCCCCGCAGGGGGACTTCATTAAAATCAGAATCTTACAAGTCCCCCTGCCGGGGATCAGGGGGCGCGATATAACATTTATAATTTCATCTGCGTTTTTTATAATTAAAGAAATTGTCATAATTGCCGGTAAATTCAATTATTATCCGGCAAGTAGTTTCGGAATTTTCTGGTTAATTATCAAATGAATTATATTCAGGCCCCTTCCAAATATAATCAATGGTATGATATTTTCACTAACGCGGCTATAAGAAAATAACCGGATTCCATATGCTGTGATTCATAGGATCAGCGTTTGAGGCGAAGATTATTTTAATACTGGTTTAATCAGTATTAGTCAGAGGCTTCAATAGTGTACTCTGAATAGTAAGTAACAGACAAATTATATCCGGGAACAAAACATGGGAACAGCATCAGAGCCTGCGTGCGTTAAATATTTTGCTGCAATAATGTATCAGTCAACATTTGATGTGGAGCCGGTATTGGATCGTCTTGACAAGCGATTTGGCAGACGTGAAAACACATATGGACCGGTACCTTTTTCATGGTCTGAGTATTATGAAAAAGAGATGGGCGGGAATCTTCTTAAAATGTATATCAGTTATGAGACTTCTGCCGACCGTAATGAATTGCCATCCGTCAAGCTCTTCACAAATGCAATAGAAAGTGAGTTTGCAGCTGATTTTAAGCGGATAGTCAATATAGACCCCGGTTATATCGCACGTGACAAGGTAGTGCTTGCTACAACCAAGGATTTTTATCATCGTCTTTATTTACATGATGGAATATATGGCGAGGTGACTCTGCATTATAAACGCGGGCAGTACCGCTTTTTCTCATGGACTTATCCTGATTACAGGCAGCCGCAGATGTATCAGTTTTTTGAAAAAGCCCGATCATCGCTTGTTAAAGAATTGCGTATATCCGCAGCCCCTGATCCGCAATAGGGAGCGTTTATGGACCTTGCTATCAGGCGGATCAGTTCAACTTTTTCAGAGTCCCATCCCGGGAGCTGTGTGATAAAGAATGCATCATTATGCCAGAGCGGATCTGCTGCAAGCTGCGGAAACTCTGCAAGGTAGCTCTTGTAAAGTGGAGTTGACGGAACTGGAGATAGAAATACAGGCTTGACCTGAATGCCAAGTGACCCGATAAACTCCATGTCGTCAATAACATCCTGCGGAGTCTGGTTTTTAAGTCCTGCCATAATGTAAATACCAATGTCCTTTGAAGTAAAACCGCATTGCCTGATAACTGCAATTTTCTTTTTTACCTCATTACGGAGAATCTTACCGCATGTATCCTGCGAGTGCTTTTGGGCGCTGCTCTCAAATCCAAACCGCAGTGTCCGGAAGCCTGCATCATAGAGTCTCCGCATGAGTTTCTCTTCTGCAAATTTAAGGTGAAGACCGTTTGGTGTATGGAGTCGTATATTGTAATTGCGTGCTTTAATGAAATCAAGCACGGGCAATAGTATGTTTTGTGGTCTGTATAGCAGTGCGTCATCATAGAATGCAAAATCAGTAATGTTTTTGTTATTTACAAAATACTCAATTTCTGAAGTGACTGTTTCAATGGGGCGCTGAGTAAATGACGGCTGCAGAGTTCGTGATGCACAGTAGCTGCACAGGAGCGGACACCCCAGGCTGAGCAGAAGCGGTGCATGTGGACGCCTGGAGTATGGCAATGCAGGAAGCAGTGAGTCTTTTCCACTGAGGGGAACACTTATTGGAAGATCAGGATTTGCAGCTGTAAATAATGATCCGCCAATAGAACAGTTCTTTATCCGTGATGTAAAGTAATCAGGGATAAGCTGTGACGCAATGCCTCCAATGACAACAGGAGTATCGGGAAAAAACTTACGGATAATATCGGCAGTCTGAATTACACCATCAGCCCAGTAGGTCATCATACTGCCGATACAAAAGAGTGCGGGTGCTGGAATTGACATGAGAAAGTCTGTCAGTTCACTTTCCGGACGGCCGTATCGTTTAAATTTCCGATTAATTTTAGAATAGAGCTCAGGACGATCAATTTCAATACTATCGAAAAGGCCGGTAGAGTATTTTCTTGCAGGGCTTGAATCACTCTGCTCAAGACAGTTGTAGTAATGGATATCATGGCCGCTTTTTTTCAGAGCTGTGATAAGAAAATAGAGGCCAAGCGGGTGCATCCACTCGTCATAGAGCTTGAAATCGGTTACGTATGGATTGATAACTGCAATAGTTGCCATAAACAGTCTCTGAAATATTTAAATGATTCCGGTTAAAATAATAGGTGGGAGGGGAAACAGGGGGTGAAGTTTAAAGGTTGGGAAAAGGTAAGGATAAAAAATGACACCGGTGAGGAGGTTGATGCAATTGCGCCTTTAATTATTTCAGCAAGCAGATCGACTGATATCCCGGCGTTTTATTCCGGATGGTTTTTTAATCGTTTACAAAAAGGATATGTCAGATGGGTCAATCCATTCAACCGCAGATCCCAGTATGTTTCATTTGAAAAGGTCCGGCTGATTGTATTTTGGTCTAAAAATCCATTGCCGCTCATGCCGTTTCTTGACGAAATGGACAGGCGGAATATCAGGTATATGATTCAGTTTACATTAAATGATTATGAGGCAGATGGACTTGAAGTGGATGTTCCGTCCCTGCAGTCCCGTATTGCAGCATTCAGAACGTTTTCAGAACGTGCTGGGAAGGATTGCGTGTTATGGCGCTTTGATCCGCTCATACTGACAGATAAGATAACACCTGGAGTGCTTATTAAAAAAATCAGTAACACAGGTGATTCTATTGCCCAGTATACATCGAGGCTGACAATAAGCTTTGTTGTAGAATATGTCAAGGTAATCAAATCGCTGAAACGTGCCGGGTTCACATTGCATGAATTTGACGCTGAGGCAATTGAACAGATTGGATCTGCACTTATGGATTTGAGCCGGAAGTGGGGAATTGATGTGTATTCATGCGCAATGAAGGCGGAACTTGACAAGTATGGAATAATGCACGGGGCATGTATTGATCCGTATCACATTGCTGATGTGTTTGGGGATGATCCAATATTGCGGGGGTTCTGCAGCACTGGCGCAATAGAACAGACTGGCTTGTTTGCAGTGAAAAATAGGTTATTGTCAAAAGAGCTGCCCCTTCATCCATTGAAAGATCCCGGGCAGCGAGAAAACTGCAGATGTATTGCGAGTAAAGATATCGGTTCATATGACACATGTCCGCATTTCTGTACCTACTGCTACGCGAACAGTTCATTAGAGAAAGTGATGCTTAACAAAAAGCGAGCCAGCTTAAATAATGATTCCCTGAATGAAATTGAATAGATGCTGATTCTATTGGCGGAAATGCTGGGGGGGATAATGGTCTGACATATTTGTCAGACCATCAGGACTTATTCTTCGTCAAATGATTCATCGGAAATACCGCCGCCGGCATCATCATCAAAAACCCCGTCACCCGGGGCCGCAGTCCATTGCGGTGCACCTGATTTTGATAAAGGACGTGCAGGTTCCTTGTGCTGATAATTGAAAGTATTACGTTCAGGTTTGCCTCTGCCGCCTTTTGCTTCCAGTGCATCTGCTGCCTTCAACTGATTGGTTCTGAGTGCGCGTGCAAGTGCAGTTTCATCATACTGGTCTATAGCATTGATTTTCGCACCGCCATCAAGCAGTTTCTCAATGCATTTAATATGGCCCTGTTCTGCAGCGAGCATGAGTGCAGTTGTTCCGCGAACTTTTCCAGCTGCATTTGCATCGGCACCTTTCTGAATAAGAGTGCTTACAACAGAGTCATTGCCCTCTTCCGATGCGCGCATAAGCGGTGTATATCCGGTTGAGTCACAAGTATTGATATCTGCACCTTTTTCAATCAGGAACTTGACAATATCATTGTGACCACTCCAGGCAGCCTCAAGCAGCGCTGTGCGCCCACTGCTGTCTATGGCATTAATATTTGCGCCTTCGCTTAGAATCTTCTTTACTAAAGTCAGGTCGCCTTTAGAACATGCCCGGTTTAGATTCATAGACTGAACTCCTTATTTGACCGATTTGAAATATATTAGAACTGTAAAAATTGTCATAGTATATAGAAAAATTATACAATTATGTTTTACAATCATCAAAAATACTCACGCAAGTATACTTCGGTAGAGTGCTGAAACGCAAGATTTTTTTTCTATTCAATGCGTAATCCTGCAACTTCTACTTTGAAATTATGATTAGTATTACTCCTGCAAGAATTCCGGATATCGCTATACCTTTTTGTCTTATATTAATTTCACCAAAAAGAATTCCGCCGGCTAAAAATGCAATCACAATGCTGCTTTTTCGAAGTGCATCAATGACTGCTATAAGGGCCCCGGCCTGAGCAACAGCATGGAAATATAAATAATCCGCAATAATAAGAAAAAGCCCAATAAACATTACCGACCATCGCCAGACAAAGGGATCTTTCTTCCTGTATGGATACCAGAGGAGAAATGTTACCGGTGTCATGATCACAGGAAGATAAAATTCAAACCAGAATTGTACAGGTAATGCTCCGATTTTCGGTATCAGGTATTTATCATACAGTGAACTGACTGCGCTTAGTAATGATGATATTACAAGTGCAAGTATCCAGGGGCTTTTAAAAATACTGACACCCTCTTTTCTGGCTGTATTTGAGAAAAAATAGACAGCCCCGATCACAATTATGCAGCCTGTTAATTGAAGTATGGTCAGGCGCTCGCCGAGAATAAATATGGCTCCGCATAATGTAAAGACCGGGCTTACAGCACTCACAGGTGATGCAATCGAAATAGGGAGGTGTTTGAGCCCCAGGAATCCACTGATCCATACTGCAGTCACAAGCAGTGCCTTGAGTGCGATCAGCAAGTGATCGGCATAAGAGAGGGAAAAGTGTATTTCAGGGTGATAAATGATATTTGTAAAGATAAAAACAGATGAGCCTGTCAAGGTAGACAGGTAAAGTACAGGTAATACCGCATTCATATGAAGTGCATGTTTTTTCAATACCTCATAGAATCCGATAATTACAGCTGAGCCGATTGCAAATAATATCCACATATTAACAGTAAAAAACACCTTTGATAAAAGAATTTATGTAATTAAAAATAAAAATTTCAGGGTATATGGCTCCCGGACAGGTAAGAATTTATATCACATCAGAACAATGCTTCGCGATACTGTGATTCATATTATATTTCAATCCGGATGTTTTTATTATATAAATGTTTATGATTTCACCAAAATAAATAATACTTGACTTTTCACATACAAACCGATAATTTATATAGTGTGAATCTGTAATTAACAACATACTGTTAATAATAATTAAAGGAGGCCGTTATGGCTAAAACTAAAGACAAACGAGACACAAAAACAAACAAGCCCAAACTTACTGTAAAAGAGAAAAAAGAGAAGAAAAAAGAGAAAGAAAGTACTAAATCTTAATAAAAAATGGGCAGACTAAATTAATCTGCCCATTTTTGTTACATTACCCTGATTTTTTCTTTATTGAAAATTATCATTCTGTTTTGTAAAACCGCTTGAGGTTTTTACGCCAAGAGAGTCATAAATCTTAAGCGCCGCTTTTGATTTGTTAAGAGTATAGAAATGTATCCCCGGAACTCCATTATCAATAAGATCCCGGACCTGCTCTGTTGCCCAGTGAATGCCTATTTTTTCAAACGCATCATCATCATCGGCCCTTGAGAGCGCTTTGAGAAGTTTGCCCGGGAAACGCGAACCAAGTGAGAGCTCAGCCATTCTTATCATACCTTTGCGATTAGAGACAGGCATGATACCTGCAAGAATCGGAATCCTGATTCCTGCGATCTGACATCGTTCACAAAAATCGTAATAGTCATGATTATCAAAGAATAGCTGTGTGCAGATATAATCAGCCCCCGCATCAACTTTAGCTTTCAGATATTCGATTTCCTTAAGCCGGTTTGGAGTCTCAGGATGCCCTTCAGGGAAGCCGGCAACACCAATACCCATTTCCGGAAAGTTTTTTCTGATATAAGCGACAAGTTCTGCTGCATGAGTAAATCCATCAGGATGAATGACCGGTATTGTGCTGCCCCGCGGCGGATCCCCGCGCAGTACCAGAATATTTGATATATTGTTCTTTCTGTAATCGTCAAGAACCGTACGGATCTCATCTTTTGACGCGCATACGCAGGTGAGATGAGAAACGACTGTAAGTTTTGATTCGTTTTGTAAACGGATCACAAGGTCATGGGTCAATTCTCTGGTTGATCCGCCGGCACCGTATGTTACACTGACATATGCCGGTTGAAGCGCAGCCAGTTCTTTTATTGTTGAAAAGAGTGCTTCTGAAGCGGCCTGATCTTTTGGAGGGAAAAATTCAAAACTGAATGAGATCGTGTTATTTTTTAATATTTCTGTTACCTTCATAAAGCTCCTGTTTATAAATTATCAATAAGAAACAAATTTACATGCGCTGTCAGTGATCGGTTTCAGACTTGTCACTTATGTGCTGAAATCAGATAAAATACAGTATTGTGAATCAGATTAATATAAAAATATTCTCATGTAAATAAAAAGGAGGGGAACATTATCCCCTCCTTAAATTAAACCTGAAGCCCATCCGCTTTTTATTTGCTTATGCCGATCATACCGACGAGCTCTCTGTCCTTGTATTTATCAGGTTTATCTGATGCGCCAGGGCCATAGTAATCAAGGGTAAGAAATGCTCTGTATACTCCCGGAGCCACTTTCATACCGTTAAGATTTGATCCGTTCCAGTAAAGATCTATATCATACATTGATGTATAACCTTTGAGTGCTTCTGCTGGAATGGTTCTGAGAAGATCCGCCTGTTCCTGTGACTGTACAACATTTCCGGCAATATCATGAATTGTAAGTCTGCATTTGATATAAACCTGCTTATCAGCCTTATCGGGTATTGTAATCTGGAATGATATGTCTGTTCCGGCATTATCAGTTTTTACCCATGATCTTGCAAGCGGCTGATGTGAAATCAGGAGCACTCCCGGATTTGTGCGCGCGAATGTCGGTGATGCCGGATTGGGTGCAGACTTGAGGCTTGGCGGCAATGTATTGATAATGATTACATTGACAACCTGGTTTCCTTTAACCGGCACATTGCCTGATAAACTGTTTGCATCCTTGACATAAGGCACTGTGCTGATCAGACTCAGATAGTTTCTTGACGTAATGTCAATGCCGTTTGTTGTGACAAATTTAAGAGTCACACCATCATAGCTTAAAATGCTGTTGTCTCCGGTTAAAACACTGTCAACTGCAACCAACGTGTCTTTGCCGTTGATTGTCCTGAGTTCCCAGACCTGGAAAATTTTTGATGGCGGGTCCACTCCGCTGAGCTTGCTTCCATCAATGCCCCGGACAATGGGTTCACTGAATGTAACTGTAACAATATCCTTTGAACGGTCTTCAAGGCTTACCACCTGTTTTGTAACACTCCATATAACCGGTCCGGCTCCATCTGCCGGAATAATATTGACCGCAGGAGCAATTTCCAGTGCGTCAACACCGCTGAATGAGATAGCAGGAGTCCATGATGTCTGGGGAACCTTTGCAGCAGTGTCTTCGTGCAATGCAACATGCCATATACTGTCAGTCGGATTGTCCGAGTATACACTGTCAACAACAAAGTATGTATCCTCATCATATCTGATTGTCATACCCGGGAATACGAATCCATCAGGAATTGTAACTTTCTTTGAAAATACAATGTCTATGCCGTCAAGCAGTCCGTTTCCGTTTGAGTCCTTTGTAATCGCGCTTGTGATTGTTGCAAGAGGTGCTGTAATCTTTACAACTACACTACCCTGAATAAGCGGATCCTGTACAGAGACTGCACTGAGCCTGCCTTTTGTATTATCTGTCACGGATGTCGCATCGTAGATAATACGTGCTACATTTGCCGGATTTTTGATCGCAGGCAGGATTGAATCAACAGCCCAGTTGCTGGTTTCTTCACCCCGGCGGTTTCCGTATTTATCATATCCGATTGCTGTAATGATAATGTTTTTGTCAAGGAATGTCAGTGCAAGAGTATCCTTGATCGGCGTACCGTTCTTCTCAAGTGCAATTGAGCTGAGCGGACCGGGCAGAAGAACAAACGGCGTTGTTGATGCTTTAATTGTTCCAAGATTGACAGTTATTTGATGTAAACTGTCAGCTGTGTTTGGAACATAAAAAAGATGTGTTTCAAACGTGTCAATACCATTTGCAAAGCATTGCTGTGTTGGATCCTTTAAAAATACAGTATCTTTTCCATTAAGAATGACAAACGGTTTCGGTCTTCCCGATGCGTCAAGAATATCACTGTATTTCACAGAACCGTCAGGGAAACACCATTCTCCAGGAACCCTGCCATCCTGGTTGTAAATTGTTACAACCATCTTTATCGGTTCCCCTGCGATCAGTTTATCTGCAGGTGTAATTATTGCAATATCGGCTCTTGTCGGCGGTCCGACATCAAAGTGGACTTTAATGGTATCTGGTTTTGTTACAGAATCATTATCCATTGTAACTCTGATCCATCCGCTTCCGGTATCAGTTGGAGAGAATGTCCATGAGTGTGCTTTGCCTGGAGCCGGCGGTACAATTTTAAGTACAGTGCTGTTTTCCCATCTGGCAGATACATCTTCCCACATGCCGGGTATATCAGATCTGAGTCCCTGTACGTGGAGCGAGGTGTCCTGATTTGTGTTCATTATTAGTGAATCAATTTCAATATTATTACAGATAATACGAAGTGCTGTGTAATGATAAGGGAGAAGTTTTACAACAGCAGTGTCAGTGAAATTGTTTATGTCGGTGACATGAATTTTTGCAATTCCGGCAGTGAGTATGCGTTCGATAAATGCTTCACCAAGATCAATATTACCGCTTGTAATTCTGATGATCGTATCGTTGTTTACAACGCCCCACTCTTTGACATTCGCATATCTTATGTAGTTGCCGATAGAGTCTCTGAGCATTGCATAGACTGATGCGCTTGTGGTATTCTCGGTTATTTGAACTGTGTCAACAGGATTGGGGCGGTTAGGGCTGCTTTTCCAGTCCGGACTTGCTTCAATTACAACCTGATATGGTTTTCCAGGGCCCACATAGATCTGCACAGTATCACGATAGGTGGCCATATTATTTGTAAATGTTGCAATTGCATATATTGATTGATATGCCTTTACAGGATGAAAGTTGCTTCTGTGACCGACTGTGTCATCAAGCGATCCTGTGGCGGTGTATCCCGGCATTTCCTGGACTGTCCATGTTATCAGATCGCTTTTTGCTGAAATCAGTTCATAATCTGAAAGCCAGACATTTTTATGGTCAAATATTTTTGCGACAAGAGGAAGTGGTGTACCTGCTGTACTGTAAACAGTGTCTATCGGATTGGCATAAGGCAGATTCGCAGCATCAGGCACAGGACCTTCTTTACCGTATAATACAAGTTTTACCGGCAGTCCGGGCAGAATAGTTACCGAAATTGTATCCGGTACTGCATTGCCAAGTGATACAATAATCACACCTTTTCCTGTATCTCCCGGTGTAAAGTTCCATAAGCTTGAATTTGAAAGTGATTGTGAAACTGTACCTGTGGAATACAGCCAGTTGCCGTCAACAGTCACCCATGTGTTATTATGTGACAATTTTCCCTGAACACGCAATACTGTGTCCTGATCTGAACGCATGGTGAGAGATTCAATTCTTGTGGAATCACTGATAACAATTCGCAGTGAATCATAGGAAAAATCTCTGAGAATTACATCAACGGTATCTCTGAGAAATGGCTTCTGATTGTTGACAGCTACAATTTTTGTTGATCCTGTCAATCCAATGCGGGTTACTTTTCCTTCACCGTATGTCGCTACACCTTCTTCAGCCGTAACTACCAGAACATTAAGACTTGACCATAAGGTGGATGTGGAATACGGCGGCTGCGCAAGGTTTCCGAAACGGTCACGCAGAATTGCGTATCCATACTTGAGTGTATCTTTTGATCCGAATTCAATCTGTGAAAGAGGCTGATCAGAATTCAGGGCTGCACCGGTTATATTTGCTGTACCTTCAATCACAAGATGATTTGCGCTGTCAGGCTGCACAGTAAAAGTAATCTGCGTTGTAAATGGCAGCAGACCGCCGTTTTTAAACTGCGCAGTTATCACATAAGTCATGTAAGCAGATTTGGGCGTGAAGGAACTGTAATTTGTTATTCTTGACGAAAGGGTATCGGATATGCCGCTTCCGGCAGTTTTTGCAATCGACCAGCTGATGAGATCTTTACTTTTCAAAGGATCTTCATATGAACTGAGCCAGTGGCCGTAACGGTCAAATACCTTTGCATACAGCGGAGCTGTTGACCCTGCGATAATTGGATTTATCTGGGGATCTTTAACATAAGGTATCTGCGCAAGAGGATTACCGGCGGCTTTGTAAATGGCGATACTTCCTGGAATTCCTTCTGTAAATCTGGCGAATACAGAGTCCGGTATTGCGTTATCTCTATTAACTCTGATCCACCCTGTTCCAAGTGAGTCAGCGTTTGGAATGACGGTCCACTGATCGGTCATGGATGATGGCGGCGGAGAAGTTGTTTTAAGGCTTGCTGATTTGGTCCAGTATGCAGGAATCAGTTCCCATGCACCATTGTCTGATCGCTTGCCTTCCACATAGAGCTTCTGCTCCGAATCGGCGGAAACAACGATTGAGTCGATGTATTTTGGGCCGTTATCAAGAAGGTAGATTCTGAGTGCGCTATAATAAATGTTCTGTACTTCAACATTTGTTGTATCACGCATGTTTTTTAGTGTGTCAATGGCGACCATTTTTGATGTGCCCTGAGGGGTTTTTCTTTCTGCGTACCCTTCACCGATAGCCGTCATGCCTGTGTCAGCTCTGAATACTGATGTGTCAAGGCTGAGCCATTTTGTCGCATTGGAGTAATCGACAAAGTTGCCAAACCTGTCACGCAGAATTGCATAATCATATGCAAATGACTGATCAGAACGGATGACAAGTGTTGCAAGCGGATCATCATTAATTGAATCGCGAATGTTTGCCTGCGCTTCAATAACAAGGTGATGAGCAATGTCGGGTTTAATAAAAATCAGCACTGAATCTGCCAATGTGCCAAAAGTCGCTTTTACTCTGACAGCACGATATGCTCTTGTTGATGTCAGACGTGTTGTGTTTCCAGTTGCAGCTGACAGTGTTGTTTCATCAACGGGTGTTACAGTCCAGCGTATCTGCTGCGATTTTGCGAACTCAGTTTCGTATTGAGACAGCCAGTATCCCCGTGCGTCAAACAGCTTGACATACAACTTTGAATACTCTGTACCTGCAGCTACTGAATCAGCAATCAGCGGCGGGTCACGGTGAGGTGTTAATGTTGCCGGATTGCCGGAAGCCGGATAGATTGAAATCCGGACAGGAGTATTCAAAATAAATATTGCGTCTATTGATGTTGACGGCGTACCGCCGGTCAGGCTGACTGATATGGAACCGTGCCCGGTGTCAACTGGTGTAAATTGCCAGCTGTACTGTGACTGTGGCGGATTCGGAGAGGTATGAAGCGATGATGAAATCGCCCAGTTTCCGAATACGTCAACCCAGCCGCCTGAACCCGGAGGGCCGATACGATCCGTTCGCAAGCCCTGAACATAGAGCGTTGCAGTATCAGAAACAGGCAGTGTTATAGAATTTATTTTTACAAGTCTTCCAAGTGTGACATCATACCGCATGATTCTGAGAGAATCGTAAGTAATATTTTCAATAATTACGCGGGCCGTGTCAGAAAAAGATCCAGGCACATTAAGATTGACCGCGCGAACATAAGTTGTGCCCGGGTTGCCAAGTTTTGTAATTATTCCTTCACCTAAGTTTGTTCTGGCTGTCGGTGCCGCAGTTATATAGGGAGTCGGAGGCAGAGTGTCCCATCTTGTTGATGTCGAGAAAGAAACATAGTTGGTGTAACGGTCTCGCAATACAGCATAACCGTTTGCAGAGGTCTGAGCCGCCCCGATAATGATATTTCCCATTCCTGTACCCCCGCCAATCGGGTGGTCACCGAATAGAGGTGGAATCATTGAAGCAGGTAACCCCTCAATGACAAGATGATGCGCGGGACCCGCTTTTACATAAATAGTCGCTGTATCTGAGATGCCCGACGTTGCATAGACGGCTCTTACACGTATGGAACGATATGCCTGTAAAGCAGTGAATGCAACTATTGATCCATAATTATTTCCAATAAAACGGTCTCCTGCGAGTGAATCCAGAATTGACCATCTGATATTTATTGTTCTTGTCGGATCAATAATGGTATCACCTTTCTGATCAATAAGGTAAGCATAGAGACTGTCGATTTCGCCGGCAGTAATGGTATCGTCCTCAGTTTTTATAATAAGTGTTGTTGGTACAGAAAGTGTATGCGCAAGTGATGCAAACATGATTGCGTCATAGACAATCTGCTCCATTGCAACAGGATTAGTCAAAAACTGAGGCTCATAGGAGACTGAAACACCTCGTCGAATAATAAAGTCTGCAGTAGTATCCTGAAGTGCAACCAGAACATTGAGATCATTGCTCCTGTCCGGTTGGACGCTGCCATTCAAAAATCCCTGCTGATATCCAAGCATTGTCAACCTGTTTAGATATTGAGCAGTAATTCCATAACGGTCAGCATCGGCCTGGCATCGTCCATTTCCTAAGGGTAAGAACTGAACAATTGAATTACCGCTCATCAAACTGTCAATTGCGTTTGAGATGACTCCGTTGACATACGGATACTCAAGGTGGCCGGTACTATCAAAGACTTTCAATTTGTTATCATTTGCTCTGATTAATCCGATCCATAAAGAATCAATACGGGGACCAATGTTTGTATAGGTCCCAGCTGCATCATAGAGCGGTGAAGGCACATTGTTTACTTGATTAACAGGAAATCCGAAAGTTACAGTTGCCAGATTTGCCGCATCATCACCGACAGATACAATTCCTATGTGATTTTTTACAGCCTCGGCCAGTGTGTTTGCAAATTCGGGAACATTTGCTTCATACCATCCTGCATTTACATGTACTATTACATGTGGTACCTTTCCAGGCCAAAGTGCCTGAATCTGATTCCATCTGACCGGGTTTGCTGATGTGTTTGGTAAAATCCTGATGTTGGGTATTTGGGTAAGACCGAGTGAATTAATAACAAAGTCCCTTGTTTTCTCACCAACAGGCGTATGCAAAGCTGCATTGCCGCATGTATAACCGGTTGGATTATTCCATAAAATCGCAATACGAACCGTGTCTTCATATGCCCGTGCAACACGATACGGGGCCTGTGCGTAAGCTGAAATACCCATGATTAACAAAAATAGAAAAAGCAAAATAAATCTGCTTGCAGGTGTCTGTTTCATAATCTCCCCCTCCCGGTATGACTGGGAATTTAAACGCTGAACATTATTCTATTTAATGATACTATCGAACAGTCAGATTTTTATATAGCATTGCAGTTGATATGTAATATGCTGTGTTTAATATAGTTATATGCTTCACTGAGAGTAAATAACTGTTTGCCTGATATTGTATTATTATAAATGTTTTTTTTCAAATAGAAAAATCAAGAACTTATTCAACCTTTCAGAAGCAAATTCATTTCGGAATATTTTTTAAATAAAAACTTAATTCTTCTTGTCTGAAAGAAATATGAATGGTTGAAAATCATAATTTTTTTGAAAAATTGAATTCCGATATCTCACCTGTCACTGCACAAATGATAAAATGAATTTTCATTTTACATAAATATAATTATTTAGTGACAAATTTTTTACATAAGTTTGTCAAATTATAATACTCGCAGTATTATTTTAACTGATGGATATATGACATTTTTTTAATTTTATTTAATGTATCAAGTCAGTTTATAAAATTCCTTGATTTGTTAATGTGGCCGACTTTACAATTTATTTAGAAATCATAATCACGGAGGCACCAATGACTTTATTCAACCCCCTGAACAGTAGAATTCTGCTCTGTATGCTGGCTGTGTCAGTTTTATCAGTCCAGGCTGCGAAACTCGCTGAACTGCAGGCAGTTGATAAAAATTATCTGATGATCCACTTTCTTGATGGTGAAGTGATACACCGCGATGATGGACTTGGTACGGGTGCATTTGCAAACTCTCATCATGAGGATGACGGTGATACTGTCAAGCTTTACAATCCATTGCTAAGTACAAGTGCAGCCCAGTCTGCATCAAACTGGACGCTTAAATCATCAGATGATCCGGTCTTTGGTTCAAATGGACTCAATCCGGCCAAATGCTACCGTAAGACAAAGATGAATGGTCAGGCTGAAGAGGAGTGGCAGAGCAGTGATTATAAATATGAATACACCTATGAACATTACATATTCCTGAAATTTAATGAATCACTGAAACAGGGGTGTACATATACCCTTGATATTAATCCATTGACAAATTCAGACAAGACATCGGGCGGTTTCATATACGATATTTATCAGTGCCGCTCCGAGGCTGTACATGTAAACCTTGCCGGATATCACCCTGATCCGACTATGAAATCTGCGGATCTGTATATCTGGATGGGGGACGGCGGTGCGAGGGACTATAAAGATTTCGCGGGAAATAAAGTTTACGTTTACGATGTAGACAGCAAAGCGGCTACTGAAGCCGGGACTGTAACTTTATGGAAAACCGGCGGTGATGATGTTGGGTGGTTCAATCTGATCAGATCCACTGTATGGAATGCTGATTTTTCAGGCTTCACGACTCCCGGTACATATCGTCTGGCAGTTGACGGTATCGGATGCAGTCAGGATTTTACAATTGCAGAAAATGCATATTATCTGCCATTTATGGTTTCGACACAGGGTTTTTTCTATATGAGAGTCGGGCAGGACAGCACTGGAGGAATCTCACCTGTTCCACGCCGCCCTCTCTATATACCCGGTAAATCTCCATCAGGTACCAAAGTTTACCTTACAACAATGAACCAGTATCACTCCAATTGGAAAACATTTTCAAGCGGTGATGTCTGGGACAGACCCGATGACTGGGCTGATTACAGAAAATCGGGTAATCCGACAAATGATAATGCCTGGGGCGGGCACGCTGATGCTCTTGACTGGGACCGTCATCTTGGCCACATTGCCATTATTTACGATATGCTTCTTCCGTTTATTTTAACAAACGGGGTAATAAATGATGATAATCTCGGCATTGCTGAAAGTGGAAATGGAATTCCGGACATTCTGGACGAGGCACGCAATGAAGTCGATTTCTGGCTGCGTCTGCGTGATGGTGCCGCGTATTCCCATGGGCTTACAAACCCCAATGATAATGATGAGTTTTTCCAGGCGGCTCCAAGTGCTGTTGCAGCATGGGCAAATGCTGCCAATGCTGCAATGCTTGCAGATTGTTTCAGAATTGCAAAAATTGCAAACCTTATGAATGAATACCGTGACAGCGCAGTTGCCGCCTATACATATGCAAGCGGACTTGCAGATCAGATGCTTGACAGTATACAAGGCTCGGGTGAGACGTATTTTCGCGGACGCGATCTAAAAATGACGGCCGCCGCGGCCCTTTACAATATCACAGGGGAAAAATCCTATGAGGATGATGTTTTTGATGAGTGTGAAATAAAGGGGACAAATTCGCAATTTGAGGATTATAATGACGGCGACAGTAAAAATCAGCTCTATGCGGCAGCACTCTATCTTATGACTCAGCAGACGGTGAATTATTCAACAATGTTTTCAAATATGAAAGCATCTGTAATTGCGCAGGCGAAATTAAAGGAGGCAGACTACTCGGGAAGCCGTCCGTCGCGCCGCAGCACACATGTCAATACCGGATATTTTCGCGCCACTCAGAATGTTCAGCATACAATGATTGCACATGCAGTTGCAGGATCGCAATCAGATAAATTTATTTTCCGTAAAGCGCTTGTTCTTGAAGCGGACTACGGGCTTGGAAGAAATCCACTTAACATGATCCAGATGACAACTGCAGGTACGCCGCTTGAAAGTAAACGAAGTGTTATCGATGCCTATACAACAGGTGGTGATGACGGAGTGGCAGGAATGCATCCCGGGCATACCCCGTATTTCAATCTTGATGACTGGGCGTGCGATATGACTATGGGATGTCCGTCAAAACTATATGCGAATGCTTATCCTGCAGATTTCAATTCAACATGGCCGGTGGACGAAGGGTATTTCAACACCCGGTACAGCTGGGCACATAATGAATTCACACCTCAGCAGACAATGCGCGGTAAAATGGCTCTTTATGGCTATCTTTACGGATTGAGTAAAAGCAGCACAAGGATTGCCGGACAGTATTTCAGAAATGCACCTGATCGCAGTAGTAAAGCAATTGCAGTTTTAAATGATGAGCCCTTGCGCATTATTGATCTTGCCGGCCGTGTTGTCTGGTCGGGGATTGCCGGCAGTAATATTAAGTCAATTTATCAGAAGCTGCCTGCACATGGCGTTTACTTTTTAGAACGTCTGAATGCGCATGGCAGGGTTGCGCGGATATCTGTTGTAAACCGTTGAAAACTAAATGATAAAACGCCTTCAGAATCCCCCGCAGAGGGGGAAAATTGCTTAACGAAGTAACTTCTTATTACTTCAGGGGATCCCTTAGGCGATATTTTAAACTTTATAAATACCAATCCATAATTCATAACATTATTTGGTTATCAATATATATAAAAACAGACAAATATGAATAAAAATAATTATCAGAGAGCAAAAAATGACAAATAATTGCTATTATTTAGATTGTTCATGCACATAATAAACAAAACTGATAAAAATCAGAGAGCAGAGAATCTGTTTGAATAGTTGAAAGTGACGATTTGTAACAATTAATTTCCTTAAATGTCTGAGTATTGCAGAGACGATAATTTCAGTTGCAGCAGTAAATGTGATTAATAATTCTTATGAAACTGTTATTTTTGGAACTGTTTCAATAAATCCATATCAGAAATACCTTCCAGTTTCACATCATCAAGCCATAATTCAAGATTTTTTGTCCCGCTTGTATAGGAAGGTGATGCTTCAAATTCGATACGTACAATTCCTTTTGATGCCTCCTGCCAGCTGGTGACAGGAGGATTGTTAAAATCGAGTGAATTAACTATCATCGTGAGATATTCAACTGGTATTGTAACTGTTTTCCAGGTGTTTTCCAGCATAAAAACTGCACCGAAGTGAGGCCAGTGCAATTCGAGTAAAGAGTCAACTTCTGCTGATTCCAGACTTACACGGAAACACCCGTTTCCTTTTGCTTTGAATGAGATTGCAGTAACAGAACTCAGGTCCCATCCTTTAACCGTGTTGTCAATACTGCTGCCCAGACCAAATCCTACACCTGCCCATGAATACGCTTCGTTAAGATGCAGAGTAATTGATGCATGCAGTGCGTATCCCTGCACATCGTCTGCTTTTGAGATAGTTTCACTGATTAAAGAAACGCCATTCTCTGTTGAATCATGGTATCTGTACCATGCGCTTCCTGTAATCTGATTGGCAATTGTAAACGTATCACCATCTTCAAAGTTATCAATAGCAATATTTGAAAATTCTGCATTTATGTTGTTTATGTTCAGTATCTCTGATGGTTTTAGAGTCTGCCTGCCGGAAATGTCAATTTTTCCTGATTTCGATTCAAGCGTCAGACTGTATGAGCCCGGAGCAACTTTTGGAAAAGAAAAACTCCCATTTTCAGATATTATCGAACTGTAAACTGTTCCTTCCAGCATTGCCGATACAGCTGCTGCGGTATCCCAGGAGCATTTTCCGTTTAAGGATGCGTAGTTTTCAAGTATAATGAAATCTGCACTTTTTATGGCTGAACCGTCTTTACAGAAATTACGTATGACAATTCCGCAGCTGTCATGATCAATTTGTAAATTACATAATCCGGAGGGCAGGGAATCAAATTTTACGATACCCTGGTTATTGGTTACTGCACTGTCAATTACCGGATTTCCCTGATGCGAAACAATATCAATCCAGTTCTGTGCGTCAATCAGTCGTACTTTTGCATTTCGTGCAGGAACATTGCTGCTTGTGACAACTGCAGTGTTTGTTGTTTCAGAACTGTTGCCGCCTGATAGTTCATCAGGACTGCATGAAATTATTATAATTAGAGAACAGAGTGCATAAAACAAGCATGAAAGACGTGTCAAGTAATTACCTTTTGTCATTTTCACTTGCCTCATTGGTCAGTATTTTTGATAGTGGATAAACCTGGAAATTCACCTGATATACTCTGTCTGCAGCGTTGTCGCTATTTGCGACATCTGCAACAGCTTTACGGAAATCTGCAACCATAGAGACAATCTTCCTGTAGCTTTCTTCTGATATACCAATGCTCAGTGATGAAATATCGCGGACGGATGCATCATATCTGTCAATTGCTTCGCTGCCAAGACGCATTGTTTCCTTCTGAAAATTGGCCACAGCCAGGGAACGGACATTGTAACCTGTGGATATTGCTTTATTTGTAAGAATATAAAACCCGTCACTGTTTTTCTCAATAAGGTCAAGTTTTAAAAGAAGCTTTATTGAACGTTTAGCCTGAACAGCGGTAATTGACGGCGATACTGATCGTGCAATGTGCTCATATTCATCACCGGCCTTGATCATTCCGATTATTGATCTTACCGCACTGTAATACCATTTTGAGTAATACTCGTACTGATCTGTTTCAAGAATCCTGATTGCAAGGTACCCTTTTTTCAAAAGATGCTGTTTCAGAATTGCAAAAGATGAATTGCGCAAGTCAATTGTCTTTGCCTGATTGAATGTTACAAGCATTTTGAAATAGGCTTTTTCCCAGTCGTTATGTCCTGTAAACTCTGAAATGGTATCGGCAGTCTTTTCTGTAATACCTTTTTTACCATTAATGACAGTAGTCAGCCATGATGACGAGTGAATACCGAGCGCTGATGCAAAGCTGCGGTTTGTCAGTGTATCACCACCTGCTCTGCGGAATTCAATAAAATCTTTAAGGTATACTCTATAATCGAGATAATCCTTAAGTGCTATTTTAGCCTGATTTTTTTTATTCATTATTGCTTTCAGAATTTTGATGATCAGTTTTATTAAAATAGTACATTGCAATATACTTCTGAAAAGATTTATATAGTCAGATAAATTTGTTTTCAGATTGCAAATGGATATAAAATAAAGTTATCACTATTGATTAAGCTTAGTAACGAATTTGCTTATTCGTGAGAATGAATAATCACAGGATAATATTATGAAACACTAGTAAAATCAAGTATATATATCATAGTAAATGCTGCTGTAAAGCTATAAGCAAAATGTTATATGTTCTCAAAAGAGAATGGAATAATGACTATGGAAACAGTTTAACTGTGCATTTTTATCGAACTCTGCGTATATTTTTTATATAATGGTAAAAGGAGAGATCCATTATTATTTCAATGTTGTTTGATTCTCCTGGATTAGGAATTGGAATAATGGCAGACCTGTTTACACATCAGAATTATCGGACATATCTTAAAGAATATTATAATGAGAACAAGGCTCTCAGAAAGAACTTCTCATACAAATCATTCTCTGAGAAAGCAGGGATATCTGCGCCATCCTATCTATTCTATGTAATAGAGGGGAAGCGGAATTTGACAAAAGCGACAATTTTAAAAATTTCTCAGGCAATTGGTCATTCACAGGATGAATCTGATTACTTTGAAAATCTTGTTTTTTTCAATCAGGCAACAACAATTACCGAGAAAACAGTTTATTACTCCAAGCTCCTTGAGATAAGAAGACCTATTGATATTGAAGTCGTGGACAGGGACCGGTATGATTATTACAGTGCCTGGTACCATAGCGTAATTCGTGAAGTGGTAACTTTGTTTGATTTTCAGGATGATTATGATCTGCTTGGCTCTTTTCTAATACCTTCAATCAAAGGTGCGGATGCAAAGAAGTCAGTTGCATTGCTTGGGCGTCTGGGTTTTATCGAGCGTGACGAACAGGGGCTGTATCATCAGACTCAGAATCTCATAAAAGTGAAGGTATCCGGGGCCGATGCATTTGTTATTGAGAAATTTCAGATTGAGATGCTGACTGTCGCAATGAAGGCGTATGATACTGCTGCCGTTAATGAGCGGATGTCAAAATCTGCAACAGTTTCTATTTCTGAAGAAACATTTGAACTGTATAAATTGAGGGTCAGAGAGTTGTATGTTCAACTGCTTGAAATGGCACGTATTGATGATAAACCATCACAGGTGTTTCAACTGACAATGAATCTGTTTCCTATCAGTAAGAAGGTTACGGAAAAAAAATGAAGAATAATTTTTTAACACTAATAGCAGCTGTAGCGGCTGTCATCCTGTGCTGTTCGTCAGAGGGAAATTTAACAGGAGGCGGTTCGGACACAGAAGTCTCTTCCCGTAAGGTTGCCGGGGCAGTGGTTGACAGTATGGGTGTGCCGGTATGCGGTGCTTCAGTAGTATTGCGTCCTTTGAACTACGTATCTGATTCGCTCGCAGATACTACGTATTTGTCAAGGCGTACATTGCTTGAAACTGTTTCGCTTCCTGACGGATCCTTTTTATTTGACAGTCTGATTGCTGATACTTATTGCATAAGTTCTGTCTACATGGATTCAATAGCCGCACTTGTACATTTTATTATTGACTTAGCAGATACTGCTTTAGAATTGCCACCGGATACAATGCAGCGAATGGCTGTTGTTGATGGAAATGTCAAGGTGTACGGCACTGACAGTTCAAACTGTTATCTCCAGCTTTTTGGAACTGAATTCAGAAAACAACCCGATGAAAGTGGCTATTTCTCAATGAAAGTGCCAAGAGGTAAGCATACTCTTCATATCAGTGCTTTTGAAAAGAATGATACTTTGAGGAATGAACCTATGGATGATATGGACGTGACGTTTGAAATTAAAGATCAGTATAAACACTTTGGTTCTTTCAGGCTTGAACCTCCACCTGAATTTCAATGCAAGGATTTTACCTGTGATTCCATTATCATGCGAAACGCTCTCGATGCAATGAATCTTACAAATGTTGATGTAAGAGAAGTCTGCACAGTTGAAAACAATCGCATAATTGGAATTTCACTCAGAAACCGATCGATCGGTCAACTATCCGGTGAAGTCAGAAATCTGACAGAACTAAGGGAGCTTGATCTCGGGCATACAGGAATAAAAACAGTTATGCCGGATATAGGTACGCTTAGAAAACTGACATCATTGAAACTCGACAGCAACAATCTCATGTTTTTACCTTCAAGTATCTGCGATCTTAATGAATTGAGCTGTCTTGATATAAAAATGAATATTATCAATGATTTACCCAGCAGCATATCTGCATTGACACCCGATGCATTACTTGATTTATCAGGTAACAGATTATGTGACCTTGATTCTGTTGAGTCAAGCTGGGCCAGCCAGTATGATCCTGATTGGAAAATGTTGCAGAATTGTAAGTAATAACCATCTGCAAATTTTGATATGCCGATGGTACTTCAAATATTTTGTCAAAATTTAGCTGCGGAAAAAGGACTATATATAAATTACTGTGAATGAGAAGTCTATAAGTGAATGATTTATCATGAAATTTGAGATGCGCTTGAATTATTTTGGGTAAAATAAAATATTTATCAAGCATAATTTGCATTGTTTCATTAAATTAAGAGATCAGAATGACTACTCTTTACGGTAAAAACTCAGTAATCAGTTTTATTTTTATAAGAGGAGTGGTTATGAACAAGTTAGCCGTGTTTTCAGTTATTTGTTGTTTTGCCTTTGGCACTGCACAGGCTGCATCACTGAGTGGTGTGGTTGTTGACGAATCAGGAAAAGTTATCAGTGGTGCCCGTGCCGGTTTGAAGAAAAAAGCAGACTTCAGTGCAGTCACAGGTTCTGACGGGGTATTTACAATATCAAATCTGAAAGCAAGGGGAGTTAGTAATACAGGTGTAAGCAGTGCGAAAATTGGAATCAGGAATAATAACCTCTATTTTAATACTGTAAAAATTGTGAAAAAAGCTACATTAAATATTTTTTCTCTGAATGGTGCTCTTATTTCAACACAGAGTATATCTGATTGTGTGATTGGAAACCATCAGATTGCACTTGCTGATAAGCTGCACTCTGCATCAATAGTGCAGCTTAAACTTGACAATGAAAAGTATGTTTCAAAAGTCATTCCCGGTTCAAATGCTGAATTTACCGGAAACGGAACAAGTGCAATGTCAATTTCCGCCAAAAGCGCAGCCTCAATGGGAATTGTCGATACACTGATTATTACAGCACCAGGCTATAGAAATGTATTAAAAGAAATTGAAAGTTATGATACTGAGGATATCAGCTGTGTAATGACTGAATCAAATCCCTGGAAACCATCAGCAGCAGATCTTGAACATGATGGCCAGATGGTAAAAATTCTTGCTAAGGGATACGATTTCGAAATGGGACAGCCCGATAAAAATTTTGCCGGAAAAAGTCCTGATGAGGAGTATACTGCTGAAAATGAACAGGCTGCTCATACTGTAAAATTTACTTATGATTTCTGGATGGATACAACTGAAGTAACGCAGAAAGATTTTTCAGAATTAATGTCCCGTTACCCGATGTATTCAGATCAATTTGATGAAATGCATGGACTTGGAGATGATTATCCGGCCTACAAAATGAATGTTTTTGATGCCATGCTTTATTGCAATGCCAGAAGCATACGTGACGGACTCGATACAGTATACAGTTATTCAGAGAATGTAGGTGTTGCCGGACAGTTAAGTGATCTTCTTGATATTAAAAAAGATATATCAAAAAATGGATACCGGCTGCCGACTGAAGCCGAGTGGGAATATGCATGCAGAGGCGGCACTGCAAATTCATTCTACTGGCAGAAAAACTCTACATCATTTGATGCTGCAAGGATTGACACTGCGCAAATCAGTAAATATGCAGTGTGGGTTGTCAATTCATATGATCTTGGCCAGGAAAACGATGGATTTGGAACTCATCCTGTTGCAGGAAAATTGCCCAATGCCTATGGACTTTATGACATGATTGGAAATGTAAATGAATTCTGCAATGATATTATAGCATCCAATTATCCCTGGGGTGTAGTGACAGATCCTGCCGGCGAGGATATTACTGATGAGGTAACTTATGAAAGTTTCATATCCAGAGGCGGTTCATGGTCATCCTATTCATGGTATCTGCGTTCAGAATGCAGAGTGGCGTATTATCCTGACTATCTGTATTTTTACAATGGTATCAGAGTTGTTAAACCTGTAAAGTAACCAAAAGGGATTGCATATAAAATGAACGCTGGAATAAATAAAAATATAGTGCAATCTGCAAATGTATATGCGAAACTGTCCGCATATACATTTATATGTATTGCATGTCTGCTCGGATTGACAAATGCTGCTGACAAGGTAGACTCGACAAATTTAATTTTCAATGACTCAAGGGTCAATGAATATAATCTGCATTTTTATATAGATAACTGGGCTGATTCGCTTGCGTATTATTATGATAACGGCGAACAGTATCTTCCGGCACGCTTTTCTTATAAAATGGTGAATGGCGACAGTATCGTACTTGACAGTGTCGGAGTGCGTTTTAAAGGTAATTCATCATATACATATTCGGCAAATTCTGTAAAAAAACCATTTAAGCTGTCTTTTGATGAATTCAGGGATCAGGGTTTCTGCGGTGTTTCAAAGCTCAATTTCAGTAATGGAATTAAAGATCCAAGTCAAATGAGAGAAAAGATCGCATACGACATTATCAGTAAATATCTTCCTGCACCCCGTGCCGCATTCGCAACAATAAGTGTTGATAACAAACTTATTGGTCTTTATACTCAGGTTGAGCAGGTTGACAAAAAATTTTTAAAAAGGAATTTTGAATCAAAAAACGGCAATCTGTACAAAGCTTCAGATGATGGTGCGACACTTGGGTTTCTGGGCGCATCAGGTGAAGATTATGCCGCGGCCTATGAATTGAAGACAAACGAGACTCTTAATGACTGGAGTTCTTTTATAGGCATGCTTGACAAACTTAACAATTCTGATGCGGCGGATTTTGCAGCTGCTGCAGGCAGCGCCCTTGATATTGATAAATGTCTGAGATATCTTGCGTTCAATATGGTATTTTCAAATTTTGACAGTTATACAGGATCAGGAAGAAACTTCTATTTGTATGATGACTCGGCATCTGCAAAATATATCTTAATTCCATGGGATCTGAATTTTTCATTTGGTATTTTTACCAATGGATGGAATGTCAAAACTGTTGATATAGTGGCAATATCGAACGTGAGCACACGTCCTTTGAACAGACGAATATTGGAGAATGATTCATTAAAAAAAGTTTATCTCTCCTACATAAGCGAGTTGATAGGCAGCTCTGCATCAAGTGATTCTGTTGCTGCCCGTGTTGATAAAATAAAAGAACTTATCGAGCCGTTTGTTATTGCAGATACGAATAAATTCAACACGTATGAGCAATTTGTTCAGAATTGTGAAGAAGATGTAGTTGTTACTTCCGGATTGACAAAAACAACATATCCCGGAATCAAATCATTTGTGGCAGTAAGAAATGCAAATATCAGGACAATGCTTGACAGTTATTTACCTGTAAAGTATTTGATGAGTAATAACGGCAGACGCAGTGGGAAAATCTCAGTAAATGCATTGCGCAATGCCGGCAGTACAGCAATATCTGTGAAGTATGAAATAATAAATGATAACACACGTGCTCAGTTCTCAATTTATAACTGTAAAGGCACACAGGTTGCGGCATTTACAGATTGTAACAGGCAGAAGGGTGTTTATCAATTAACAAAACAATTGCAGCTGCAATTAGCATCAGGTTATTATACATTGAAAATGAATGCAGGGATGGGGCCGAAAATGGTTCAGTCTCTGGTTGTTTGGTAGGCAACATAATTAAGTTTAAGGAGAAGAATTCAGAATGCTTGACTTTCTAACACTTCAGACGGCAACGTCTAATCAATCAGTAATAGGTATACTTTACACTGTCTTGTTATCCTTTGTGTTGTCGTCAATGGTTGCATTGACTTATGAGAAAACATTCAGAGGCTTGTCCTATTCCAGAAATTATGTTCAGGCACTGGTTTTGTGCTCAATTGTAGCCGGCACTCTAATGCAGGCAATAGGTGATAATCCGGTACGTGGAATCGGAGTACTCGGAGCACTTGCCATTATTCGTTTCAGAACTGTTTTTAAAGATCCGCGTGACATCATTTTCCTTTTCGCGGCAATTGCATCGGGAATTTCCTGCGGTGTTTTCGGATATTTAATAGCAGTTATAGGTACTGTTTCTTTTTGTATAATAGCGTTTATTCTGTATTATTCTCCATTTGGTCAGGCCCGGTCATTCGATGGAATGCTGCGGTTCAATGTTGAAAGCAATCCGGCTACCCGTGTTGAACTTGAAAATATACTTAAAGATTTCTGCAGTAATCTGGCACTTATTTCGATTCGTGAAACTTCCCAGGGGGCACGCCTTGATTATGCATATCACGTAAAGGTACGAAAAGGTAAAATCAAGGAAGAATTTGTCAATAAGATCCGCGGGCTGCAGTCAGTAAAGGATGTAAATCTATTGCTTCAGGAATCTACAGTTGAATTGTAATTTATGAGTCAAAATAAGGGTATGGAGAAGATTTGACTATTCTTACTCCTGTTTTCAATAAGTTTTTAAGGAAAATGAACGAATGAATACAAATGGAAGCATGAAAGTTTTTTATGGTGCAGTGATCATTGTTTTAATTTCACTGGTGGCAATATCTTTGAGTTTTAAAGCAGAAAAGACAAAGTTCAGCGGTATTGCCGATGCCCGGGAGATTGTTGTAAATGTACAGACTGCTGTTGAGATAAAACGCATTTTTGTGGTGCCCGGTCAGATTGTCAAGGCAGGTGATACACTTGTTGAAGTCAATAATGTCGGAATCAATACACAGGAACTTGATATGAAAATCGTTTCGATTACTCATGAAATCGAGGAATACAAAGCACGTAAAAGTGCGCAGTTTAATTTGTCAAAATCTGAGGTTCGTCAGCAGAAACTTGAACTGGAAGACCGAAAGAGTGAGATCATGCAGGAACTGCAGGATCTTCAATTGCAGTATAATGTCAACAAGACACTTATGTCTGATTTGAAAAGTATCAGCAAGGATTATTCCGAGGCAACTGCGGCTTCAAATAATGCCAATCCTATCCTTCAGAAAATAGAATTCCTGAAAAAAGAACTGCGCCGTATTGATGATTCATCGAACATTACAATTGCATATCACAAAGATGAACGATCAGTAAATGCTGATCCTATTGATGAACAGATAAAACAGCGTGAAGCAGAGCTTAAGGTAATGCAGGAAATCAAGAAAGACTATCATATTCTTGCAAAAATTGACGGAGTTATCGGTGTGGTTGACTATAAAGAAGGTGAGAAAGTAAATGAGTTTGATACAATAATTACTTTACATACAATGTCACCGTCATTTGTTCGCGGTTACATACATGAAAACACCTATAGTCAAGTCAGTATTGGACAGAAAGTAAATGTCACATCTGTAGATGTCAAAAAAATCGAAATACAAGGCGAAGTTATTGGCGTTGGTTCCCGCATAGTTGAGTACCCTGTAAGGCTTCGCAAGTTTCCTGATCTTCAGATGTGGGGAAGAGAAGTTACTATCAGAATTCCTGAACAGAATAAGTTTTTATTGGGAGAAAAGGTGATGGTGTCAACGCTGGAATATACAGTTTTTTCCGGCAATTGATTGTCAATTGATATTAGGGGTGTTTTTAATGTCAGTTGATTCAAATAAAACTTCTGCAGTATTGACGTTATGAATTTTTACTAATCGTGAGGTACTAAAAGCTATGAGACAACCCGTTCTTATTGTAAATGTATTAATTATTCTGCTTATATCATTACTCAATGCAGAAGAGATATCCATAAATAAATTTCTCAATACTGCAGGCACAGATCCATCTCTTGACGTACAAAAGAAAAAACATCATTTTATTGAAAAAACATTTCCAGGAATTCCTCTTGTTGATGATATCGAGTTCAAAATTCAGGACAAGGGATTCAATATCAATAATATTGAATACAGCGTCCGCGTTTCAGCACGAGGATTCGGGGAAACAAGAAGTTCGGGCAGATACCTGAAGGCAATGCTGAAAAGAAGTGCGCATAAAGCTGATTTGCTTAAAGAAGCGGCTCTGAAAAACAGATATTTACTTGTAATAGATCTTCTTGAGCAGAATGCAATGCATTCCATTTATTCTGAATTGATAACATTGTATGCAGATAAAGTAAAAGTTCTTGAAAAAATGAGCTCGTCAAGTGAAGAGTTCGAAATTAACGATATTATCGAGGCTGAAAACGATTTTACAAAAACACAGGCTGCTGATATGGAATTTCAGAAGCTTGCCGAGCTGTATTCTTTAAAAGCAACTGAATATTTGAAGGATTCCAGCTTCAGCGGTTTTGATACCACAGGCATGATCCCGATTGATACACTTATCAATATTATTGAAAAAAGCAGTTATCAACTTGACACAAATAATGTTTATCTTTCCAATTTAAGATATGATCTGCAGATTGAAGAAGCCCGGTACAACCTTGAACGGGCAGAATCGAGAAGGTATCTGAGTTATATCGGATTTGGGTTTGACAAGGGAGAGTATCTTGATCAGGTTGAAAAGAAAAATGAGGACAAATATTACAACCTTAAAGATGGCTACACATTTGAATTAGGTGTCAAAGTACCTATTTTGACAACCCAGGGACACGATGTCGTAAAACGTAAAGTAGATTTTTTAAAAGCTTCCGAGGAATACGATCTTATCAAATCGGAACTTACAGATTTATTGAATGAAGATATTAAAGATCTTAAATATTATATCGTTCAGTATCGTTATCTTAAAGCACGTGAGCAGGAGGTTGATGCTGAATCATCTCTGAAAAAGTATCTTCAGTTGACAGGCATTGATCCTCTCAAATTACTTGAAATTAAAGAAAGTATCATTAAAAATAAAATCAATACCATAAACGTTATCTATGGTATCTATAGAAACTACATTCAGATCATTGATGTAACAGGAGAATTGTCGAAATGTCCGGACAAAAATTATCTGTTGCTGAAATAGACAATTCCGCAAATATTGAAAAGAGTGAATCTGCATCAGAGACTAAGAGCGCAGATAATAAACCCAAGCAATTTCAGATGCCGCAGACACTGGAACGGTATGAAATCAAATATACCATTCCAACTGAAATGATGGATGAAATTGAGTATTTTCTCATGCCATACTGCTCATTTGACAATTATTCTACAAAAACCCCCGGCGGTTTTTACAAAGTAAACAGTCTGTATTTCGATACACCGGAATTTCTTTTCCTTCGTAAACGTATGATGAAGTGTGAAAACCGATTTAATATGCGCATACGATCTTATGGAGATTTTCCGGTACCGCCTTATTTTCTTGAAATCAAGCAGCGCAGAGGTGATACAGTCCGCAAGTTCAGATCAAAATGCAATGATAATTTTCTCAAGGAATTAACAACATCAAGTATCCTTCCTGTACATATGAGTGATGAACCCAAAGAGAGAAAAAATCAGGAACTTTTTATTAATATCCATGAAACTTACAGCGCAAATCCGGTTGTTCTTGTTCAGTATCTGCGTAAAGCATTTGTTTCAGAAGTTGACGATTACGCAAGAGTGACATTTGACAGGGCACTGCGGTATATGCCACAGAATACTTACAATGTATTTCCTGATGAGCCATATATGATTCCATGTGATAATGAGACTATCTTTGATGGCGGGTGCAATGTAATACTTGAACTTAAATGTTATACGTCAATTGTTCCCAAATGGATGCTTGACCTTGTAAAAAAATTCCAGCTTAACCGCAGAGGTTTTTCAAAGTATTCAAACTGTATGAGACCTGTTTTCGAACGCTATTCAAACAAAGATCTTTTTGCACGTGAGTCAACATTTGAATATGAGAAGCTGTGCAGGCTTTAAGATTGCCCATGTCAACATTGACAGCGGTTTTATGACCCCCAATATAATACTTTCTGAATAAAATACCCGTTTTTTGAAAGGTACAAAAAAATGTACCTTTTTCTCCTCTGTGCCTGAAAACATATTAATATACGTTTAAATTTGTTTTGTAAAATTATAGGGAATAGATCGCAGAGATTTCTATTCCCTAAGATACAGAATCGAAATTCCTGCAATAATATCAGGCTGCAGGAGCTGTTTTATAATGTCAATCTCAAAAATGTCCGGACTCCGGATATCCTTTGTCAAATTGCACAAAATCAGGTCTGTAAAAATGGTAAGGGTTTATTTAAGTGCTTAATTTAGATAAAGATAATCATAATGCAGTTACAAATAAGAATTGCATCGGACGCTTATCTCACTACAAAAGTGCACTTTATCATTTTAAAGAACTTGGCTTCACCAAAATATTTTCGAATTATCTTGCACAGGCAGTCGGAGTAACCGGTTCACAGATACGAAAAGATTTTTCCATATTCAGAATTTTCGGCAATAAACGCGGCGGATATTCAATTGATCTTCTGCTTTCAAGTCTGAATAACATTTTAAGTAAGAATGAAACACATAAAGTTGTAATTGCAGGTGCCGGAAATCTTGGCAGTGCTCTTATCAATTATCAGGGTTTTAATCAGGAGGGTTTTCGACTGATCGCGGCTTTTGATATTGACAGGTCTAAAGTAAACCATTCTGATAAAGTTCCTGTTTATCCGTTAGTTAAGTTAGATGATTTTGTAAAGAATAATAATGTAGAGTTCGGGGTAATTGCTGTTCCGGCAATAGTTGCACAAAAAGTATTTGAAATGATGGTTGCCGCAGGGATTAAAGGTGTTTTGAATTTCGCCCCCTGCTGCCTGACAACAAATGATAACAGTGTATTTGTAAACAATGTGAATCTGGAACTTGAACTGGAACAATTGGTATACTTCGCAAAACTTAAGAATAAACTGATGAATTTCAGTAAAGAGGACATAGGCAATGAAATCAGTTCTGATTCAGGAAATCAGATAAATGACAGCTGCTTTATTAATGAGAGCAGCAGAGCATAATTTTAATCAATTTGAAAATGTGATTTTTATCTTATAAATTTATTTACAGGAGGATTAATGAGTGATGTTCAGAGCCCAAAAGGGCAAAAAAACAGATGGCTTATTGCTATCATGGGAACTCTTCTTCAATTATGCCTTGGAACTGTGTATGCATGGAGCTTTTTCCAGAAACCATTAATGACAACTTATGGTTGGTCGAATACTCAGGTGGCCTGGGTATTCAGCCTTGCAATCTGTTTTCTGGGTCTTGCTGCAGCATGGGGTGGAGTGAATCTTCCAAAGTTCGGTCCCAAAAAACTGGCTATGACCGGTGGTGCCCTGTTTGGCTGCGGATATCTGATCGGTGCATTTGCGTTAAGCATTCATTCTTTACCGCTTTTATATCTTGGTTATGGAGTGATCGGCGGAACCGGACTTGGTCTTGGGTATGTTACACCTGTTGCAACTGCCGCAAAGTGGTTTCCTGATAAAAAAGGTTTCATTACCGGTATGGTTGTAATGGGATTTGGTTTCGGCGCGCTTCTTATGAGTAAAGTCGTTGCACCTATGCTTCTTGATATGACAAATGGTAATCTCGTAATGGTATTCACTTATAGCGGAGTACTGTTTCTTTTCCTGACTCTGATCGTCGCATCTTTTCTTGAAAATCCCCCTGCAGGATATACTGTTCCAATGAAAACCAATGCTTCAGCAGCAGCAAAAAGTGCTGCATCGACAACATCGGAACATGATTCTCAGACTGGTACTTTCAAGCAGTTTGTTTTTAACGGTCGTTTTCTGGTAATATGGCTTATATTCTTCTGTAATATCGGTGCAGGTATTGCTATTATCGGATTCCAGTCGCCTATGCTTCAGGATCTTTTAAAAATTGACAATGCATCGCTTGATGTCAAGACACTTGCATCAATGGGTGCGACACTTATTGCTATTACGTCAATATTCAACGGAGTAGGACGCTTTTTCTGGGGCGGTATTTCAGATAAAATCGGTCGCGTAAATACTTTTAGAATTATGCTTGTTACTCAGCTCCTGTGCTATACTGCACTTATCTTTGTAAAGGACCCATTAATTTTTTCAGTGCTTTTCTGCTATATTCTTCTTTGTTATGGTGGTGGTTTCGGTACAATGCCTTCATTTATTACAACTGTGTTTGGTGCCAGGATGATGCCTCTTGTTTATGGAGCCGTTCTTACTGCATGGTCTGCCGGTGGTATTGTCGGTCCGCAGGTTGTAGCATTTATCAAGGATACTGCGGGTAGTAACGCGGCAAGGTATTCATTCTTTTTTGCAGTGTCGCTGATGGTAATCGGCCTTGTGTTCTCGCTAATTGCCAGTGACAAACATTTTTCAACTAAAAAAGCAATCGTTAAGTAGTATTGCATAATTATCAGGAGACTAAAATGTCAAATAATGATTCAAAGTGTAATTGTTCCTGTTCTGATGCAGGACTCAATGTTGATATTGAATTGGAAAAATTAAATGCTGTGTTTGACAAGTGGGAGGCTCAGCCGGGTGCTTTGATTCCTGTACTTCAGGAAACGCAGGGAATTTACGGCTATATACCGGCTGCTGCAATTACTGCAATTTCAGAACGGCTCAAAGAACCTGCATCAAAAATTTACGGTGTTATTACATTCTATTCATTTTTTTCTTTGAAACCACGCGGAAAATATCTGATTCGCGTTTGTCTTGGCACAGCCTGCTATGTTCGTGGTGCAGAGGAGGTGCTTACAGCGCTTAGATCGCAATTGGGTGTTAATGTCGGAGAGACTACAGATGATCTTCTCTTTACACTTGATGTCGGGCGCTGTTTCGGTGCATGCGGACTCGCTCCGGTTATTATGATAAATGAAGATATTCATCAATGGGTAAAATCATCTGATGTTGAAAAGATTTTAAAAAGTTACAGAAACCTCGCGGTGAATGGTATGAAGGGTGGCAATTAATGGATGATATTATTTTAAATAAGCGGATAAATTCGCCGGAAGATTTGAACATCGCAAAAGAAACTATTCTTTCTTGTAAAGAAAACAAGAAAGAAAAAATATTTGTATGTACCGGGGGCGGATGTATCGCTTCCGGTTCACTGAAAGTCAGAGATGCTCTTGTCAATGAACTTAAAAACAGGAACATGAGTGACACTATAGCAGTTATAGAAACAGGCTGTCTTGGTCCATGTGCAGTAGGTCCGGTTGTCGTTATGGGACGTGATGATACATTTTATCAGAATGTAAAAGCTGATGATGCGGCATCGATTGTTCATGATCATATTATCGGAAATAAAATTGTTGATCGTCTGATTCATGAAACTGCTGATGCAAAATATCAGAAAGTCGGTGAAGTTCCATTTTTCAAAAATCAGAAAAAACTGGTTCTTAATAATTGCGGAAAAATTAATCCCAATAAGATATCAGATTATATCGCAGCCGGCGGATATAGCGCACTATGTAAAGTAATCACATCAATGACAGGTGATCAGACAATTACTGAAGTCGGGGCATCAGGACTGCGCGGACGTGGAGGCGCGGGATTTCCTACTGGTACAAAGTGGTCATTTGCCCGGAAAAGTGAAGGGGATGTAAAATACATTCTGTGCAATGCCGATGAGGGTGATCCCGGTGCATTCATGGACAGAAGCATTCTTGAGGGTGATCCGCACAGTGTTGTTGAAGGACTGGCAATCGGGGCCTTTGCCATCGGTTGTAAAAAAGGATTTGTATACGTGCGCGCAGAGTATCCGCTTGCAGTTGAACGTTTACAGAATGCAATCAGTCAGGCCCGTACATGCGGATTGCTCGGGAAAAATATTCTTGGAACACAATTTGAGTTTGATCTTGAAATCCGCATGGGTTCAGGTGCATTTGTATGTGGTGAAGAAACTGCACTTATGGCATCTATTGAAGGTAAACGTGGTGAACCCCGTCCCCGTCCTCCGTTTCCGGCACAGAAAGGTCTATGGGACAAACCTACTGTTCTTAACAATGTGGAAACATATTCGAACATTCCCCAGATCATTAATAAAGGTGCTCCCTGGTTTGCATCTGTCGGTACAACAAAAAGTAAAGGGACAAAGATTTTTGCGCTTGCCGGAGCAATCGAACTGTCCGGGCTTGTTGAGGTTCCGGTCGGCACGCCACTAAAGAAAATCATTTATGATATCGGAGGCGGAATACCTGATGGGAAAAAATATAAAGCTGCACAGATCGGCGGTCCGTCAGGCGGATGTATTCCTACAGCACATCTTGATGTTGCACTTGACTATGAAACACTGAATGAACTTGGTGCAATCATGGGCAGCGGCGGTCTGATTGTAATGGATGAATCAAGCTGCATGGTTGACGTTGCGAGATTTTTTCTCGAATTTGTTCAGGATGAATCCTGCGGTAAATGTGTTCCATGCAGAGAGGGAACTCACCAGATGCTTGAGATTCTTAACAGAATCTGCGAGGGTAAAGGTGAAATGTCTGATCTTGACACATTGCAGAAAATGGCTGTGACAGTCAAGAATGCATCTCTTTGCGGTCTTGGTCAGACTGCATCAAATCCTGTACTGAGCACAATACGTCATTTCAGGGAAGAGTATGAAGAACATATACAGGATAAAAAATGCCGTGCTGCCGTATGTAAATCACTTATCGTATTTGAGATCACAGACAAGTGTATCGGCTGCGGGTTGTGCAGAAAATCCTGTCCTGTCGGGGCCATAATCGGAAGCTCGAAGACAAAACACATAATCAATACGGAGATGTGTACCCGGTGCGGTCTATGTTATAGTACATGTAAATTTGATGCAATTATCAAACACTGAGTGGCAGGATGTGGAATTTTGAACTGTCGCTGACTGTAAATAAATGTGTGGTTTGCACATGATACTATTGCAAGTAAATACGGGATTGTATCTGTGCATAATACATTGATGTAAGAGACAGAATCTGAATAATGATAATTAGAACTATAGCTAAAAAAGAATAATGAGGAATTTATGCAAATATTTATTAATAATCAGACGTATGATGCAAAAGACGGTGAGACCGTGCTGGATGTGGCACGGCGTAACGGTATATATATTCCCACTTTATGTTTTCATCCAAAAACCGGTCCCACATCAAAATGTCGTGTCTGTATTGTAAGTGTTGATGGAATGCGCGGATATCAGACATCATGCAATCTTAAAGTGAAGGATGGCATGAAAGTTGTTACGTCAAGTGACGAGATCCGCACATCACAGAAACTTGTTGTTGACCTTATGCTAGCTGGTGGACGTCATGACTGTATGGCATGTGAGAAGAGCGGATCATGCGAACTGCAGGATGTCTGTTATTATCTTGGAATTGAGCGGACACAGTTTGCAGAATGCCCTACAGGCGAAAAAGATACAAGCTCTGAATTTATAGTTATTGATCATGACAAATGTATAAAATGCGGACGCTGTATTACTGCCTGTAATGAAAATGTTGTCAATGAAATATTGAACTTCGGGTATCGAGGCAGAAAAACATCAGTCATCTGTGATACTGATTTGCCAATGGGTGAGTCAGGCTGTGTGCAATGCGGAGAATGTGTTCAGACATGTCCTACCGGTGCTTTGACAAACAAGAAGGCGCTCGGTCTTGGCCGTGATTCGCATCTTGAACAGGTCAATTCAACATGCCCATATTGCGGCGTCGGATGTCAGATTGTATTGCATGTTGATCGTGCCCGTAACAAAGTTATACGTGTAAGCGGGCGTGATGCCGCTCCCAACTACGGGAAATTATGTGTCAAGGGTCGCTATGGTTATGAATTTCATGCAAGTCCAAAGCGTCTGACACATCCGATGATCAGAAAAAATGGAAAACATGAACGGGTATCATGGGAGGAAGCACTTGATTATACAGCATCCAGGATTAAAAGCATTGTGGAGAAAAACGGTCCTGATGTGTTTTCTGCATTTGGTTCAGGTAGAATCACAAATGAGAATAACTATGCTGTGCAGAAGTTTACACGTGCAGTAATAAAGACAAATAACGTCGATCATTGCGCACGCGTATGTCATGCGCCTACAGTTGCGGGTCTGGCATATGCTTACGGAAGCGGTGCTGCGACAAATTCAATAGCAGATATTCTTGAAGCAGAGCTTATTTTTGTCATTGGTTCAAATATGACTGAAGCGCATCCTGTCGTTTCTTATTATGTCAAAAAGGCCGCAAAAAACGGGGCTACGCTTATTGTGTGTGATCCGCGTAAAGTAGATATATCACACTGGGCTGATCTGTATGTACAGTTCAAGGTCGGTACTGATGTCCCATTTTTAAATGGACTTATAAATGAGATATTTAAAAATGGCTGGCAGAATGATGAATTCATGAATAAATTTACCGAAAATCCAGAGGACATTAAAAAGTGGGTTGAAGAATACCCTGCAGAGAAAGCATCGGAACTCAGCGGTGTTTCAGTTGATATGATAAAAAAAGTTGCTCAGATGCTTGGTGCTGCAAAAAAGGTCAATGTTATATATACTCTTGGTGTAACAGAGCATATCTGCGGAACTGACAATGTTAAAACAATAGCAAATCTTCAGATGGTACTTGGACATCTTGGAAAAAGCGGGTGCGGTGTAAATCCATTGCGCGGACAGAATAATGTTCAGGGTGCCTGCGATATGGGTGCATTGCCTAATGTATATCATAATTATCAGAATGTTGATTCACCTGAAGCAGCGGCAAAAATGGAGAAAGCATGGGGAGTAAGCGGTCTGCCTCTCAAAGTCGGCTATAAAATGCCCACAATGCTGCATAAAGCAAAGGAGGGAGGCACTAAAGCACTTCTTTGTGTAGGTGACAACACAGTGCATACTGAACCCAATATGGCCAAGACAATTGAAGAGATCAAGGCACTTGAATTTCTGGCTGTTGCAGATATTTTTCCAAACTTGACAACTGAATATGCTGATGTGATTTTTCCTGATACCTGTTTCAATGAAGATGATGGAACATATTCAAATCTGGAACGCCGGGTATCACTGCTCAATAAAGCTGTTGAGCCTCCGGGAGAAGCAAGACCGACATGGTGGATTATGAACGAGCTGGCAAAGCGGTTCGGGGTTGATCTGCACTTGACATCTGCTAAGGATACATGGGAGGATATGAGAAGTTCAGGAACAAGCATGGCCGGCATCACTCATGAACGTATTAAAGAAATCGGTATACAGTGGCCCTGTCCGACCGTTACCCATCCCGGAACACCTATTCTTCATCTTGACGGTAAGTTTACACGTGGAAAAGGACTTTTCAGCCACACTGTGTATCGTCATCAGGCTGAAATGCCTGACAGTGAATATCCTATTGTATTGTCAACCGGACGCAGACTCTGGCATTATCACTCCGGTACGCAGACAAGAAACTCCATAGGACTTGAGAAGCTCTGCCCTGAAGAATTGATGGAAATGAGTCTTGAGGACGCAAGGAGAATGAATGTAAAAACCGGTGATCTTGTCAAGGCAACAAGCAGACGCGGTTCAATTACACTCAAAGCCTGGGTTACAGACCGTTCCCCTGAAGGTGTCGCATGGTGCGCGTTTCATTTTCATGAAGCATGTGCAAATGTTCTCACAAACAGTGCATATGATAATGTTACTGAAACTCCGGAGTACAAAGCATGTGCCATTCGTATTGAGAAATTGGCAGATGGGGAACCGATCGGAGTCAATTTCAGGAGACAGGCCCGTCCATAATATACCCGTAGGGATGGCCCTATGTGGCCATCCTCCTGGTTTTTCAGACGATGCAGGCCATCCTCTTTTGTTCCGAAGTTTTGACAAGCACAGAGATCAATCTCTGTTTCCTGTATTATATTATAATTGATTATCAGGAACCGCATAACATTGTGTAAAGAATATGTAAAAGGCAGGGGTTTTGAAAACGATTGTAATTTCAGGTGCAAAAAGAGGTGTCGGTAAATCGACTCTTGCAGAAAAAATCTCAGTTGTTATCGGGGATTCAGAGATTGTCAAAATAGGACACCATGAGTCTAAGCCGGATAAAACAGTGAGGCTGTTTCCAATGGGTTCAAGGTATCAGACTGTCTGTAATTCTGTGGGTGATACACCTTACCTCATCATTGAAAGCAACAGCATACTTGAAGAGATCACACCTGAATGTGTCATTTATATTGCCGCAGATAATTCAAAACCTTCAGCGAAAATCGCGATTGCAAAAGCTGATATCATAAGCGGCAGCATAATTGACAAAGAAAAAATAGAATGTCTCGCAGGCAGATTGTCGCTGACAGAGGCAACGGTTATACAAATAGTAACGCTTGCAGGTGCTTTTACAGAAAATAATAATTACGAATAAATGCAAATGTGTTGTGAAAGGCGAGGCAGATGGCAGAGGAGTTCGGTGCATTTGTCAAAATGGATGTAATAAGAGTCAGTTCGGAAAAGATTGAACATGATGTTGAAGATATAATTGCCTCTGAAGTACCTCTGACAATTCTGGCAGATGAAGAAGAAATAGCGACTTTACTTGTATCACCATGTCATATTCAAGAACTGGTCTGCGGCTACCTGTATACATCAGGTTTTGTAAATGACATTTCTGAAATAAAGAACTTTTATCTCGACAAGCAGAAGTGGACTGCTTATGTGAATTTACCGGATAAAGTGGATCCGTCATTTATGCGCAAACGCCTGTATACTGCTTCGTGCGGCAAATGTGCCATGTATACAAATGTCAATGAAATGTCAATGCGTCAAAAAATGGAAAATGATTTTAGAATCGATAAAAAGCAAATTTATAAATTTGCAGATATGCTTGAAAACGGATCTGAACTTTTTAATAAAACAGGGGCTGTTCATACATCGATATTATCCTGTAAAGATGGAGATATTATTATTGATGATATTGCGCGCCACAATGCTGTTGACAAAGTAATAGGCCGGGCACTGCTTGAAAAAATTGATTTAAAATCATCTGTTCTGGCACGGACAGGCAGAACATCATCGGAGATAATTTACAAAGTTAAAAGATGCGGTATTCCGGTAACTGTGGCCCGGGGTGCTCCGACTCATCAGGCTGTCCATCTGTGCCGTGAGATGGGAATTACTCTTGCTGGATTTGCCCGTAAAAAGAGTTTCAATATTTATTCATGCCCTGAACGGATTATTGTTGATTAATATTTTACTGCCTGACATAAGGTATTAACGGCGGCAGGAAAGGTTGCATTATATGGAAAATAAAAAAATTGCTGAACAGAAGCTTGATAGCACTGCTCTGGATCACCCTGATGGAAGAAGGCGAATCACCTGTCGGGAGACTTTACAAATCAGTGAAGAGTGCAATGTTTCTCCGGAGGATGTGGGGAAATTGTGTGATGAAAGAAAAATAAAAATTATCAAGTGTAAATTGGGTTGTTTTTAAAAATTACTTTTTCCGGTAAAATCCGCAAATAGAGATTAGATTATATGTACGAATTGCTTAATGCAATTTTTTTTGATAGGCGATATGTCGATAAATACAGAACGCTTGTCACACTGCGTTGTCTTTCAATTAACATATAAGAAGAAAGATATGCATGAAACCCTGTATTAGACTTTTTCTCAATGATGATAATGAAGACGCAGTGTTTGGCAGCGGAAAGTGGAAGTTGCTTGAAGCCATTCATCTGCATGGTTCTATAAGTAAAGCAGCTGAATCACTTGGACGCAGCTACCGCAAGGCGTGGGGTGATATTAAAAATGCAGAAAAAGGTTTAGGACAGAAACTTGTACTAACTGTTCGCGGAGGAAAATTGGGTGGTGAAGCCAGACTGACAGATTTCGGCATTTCCTTTTTAAACGCATGGAATAGTTACTATTTATCAGTTGATCAGTATATGAAAAAAGTGTATGAGGAAAAAATATCACATATTGTAAAAGCAATGACAGAAATGACAAGTAATAAATGATAATTATTGCTATATCTGATATATCAGATACTGAGTGGAAAAAATGGTTTACACAGGAACTGGTATCTCTTTTGTCGCAAACATCTGATTGTTTACAAAAAAACATTGTGGCAATTGAGGCAGGATCTGAAATTTCATACGATGAATTTAAAGTAAAATATGGAGATGCCTCTTATGTTATCATCGCAGGTAATATAAGGATCTGCGGCTTGAAACCTGATCTGGTATTATATCCATTTGATATGGAAAAAAGTTTAATTTACAAAGATCCGTATGATTGCATTAGTCTACTTTACGGTAGTACACTCTCTCCCGGGGATCTGAATCATTACTCGGAAAAACTTGAGATGCCTTTGAATATAATGAAAAAAATCGCCTGGCTCTGCGGTGTCAGGACCCAGTCTGTTCAGGGGGTCATACTCGCGGGCGGCAGGAGTTCACGAATGGGAACCGACAAGGCACGGCTCAAATTGGGTGAAAGTACACTTTCAGGTTTGTTGGTCAGTATAATCAGGCCGTACTGTGATGATATAGTAATAAGTGTCGCAAAAGGGAAAAAATCACCTGTTGAAAATATCGCGGTTATTGAAGATGTGACAGATGGAATGGGGCCGCTTATGGGAATTTATTCAGCACTGCAGAATTCAAGTCACAGGATATGTCTTATTACAGCATGCGATATTCCATATATACATCCTTTGCTGATAAGGAAAATGCTCTCGTTTACAGATGAGTATGATGTTGTTGTGCCGTCATTTAATGAGGGACGCGTTGAACCGCTTATGGGAATTTATACAAGAAATTGTCTGATGGCCATTTCTGAGATGCTCAATAATAATAAACTGAGAGTCAGTGATCTTTTTGCTATATGTAAAACAAAAAGAATCTTTGATTTTAATGGACAATGGTACGCCAATCTGAATACTCCTGATGAATATCTCACTTATTGTAATTCAATTGAAAATTCAATATTACAGGGATAGAAATATTGCAATTTGTTAATTTTATATAAGTGATAAATGTTGTAATGTAAAGTGAAGCGGAAAAAATAACTTTCAGAAGAAAGAATATACATATGATATCATTTGAAAATGCTCTTGAGATTATTAATGGAGCTTCCCGCCTTCTGCCCTGTGAAAGTGTGACAATTGAGAATGCGGCAGGCCGTGTACTGAGTGAGAATATAGTTTCAGATGTCAATATTCCGCCTGCGAATATGTCTGCAATGGACGGGTTTGCATGCCGGGCATCCGACCGCTCCATGGCACTTGTTGTTATTGAAACAATCGCTGCCGGGGCAGTGCCGCGGAAGACAATCTCTAAAGGAACATGCAGCAGAATAATGACCGGGGCTATGGTGCCGCCGGAGGCCGACTGTGTTGTCATGTTTGAGAATTCAGAGGAAAATGACAATGTTGTTACAGTTGCAAAATTGACAAATGATATGAACATCCGTTATATGGCTGAAGATGCCGCTGCAGGGGATGTTATTCTTAGTAAAGGAGAATTGATTTCTCCCGCAACTTGTGCAGTGCTTGCAACTGCCGGAAGAATCAGTGTTCCTGTGGCACGAAAACCAAGTGTCGGAATCATTGCTACAGGAAATGAACTTGTGGAGCCTGATAAAACTCCAGATGTATCTCAGATACGCAACAGTAACAGTTATCAGCTTTATGCGCAGATTTTACAATGCGGATGTATTCCCAGGTATTACGGAATAGCAGATGATACAATTGACAATACCAGACAGATGATTAAAAAGGCGGTTTGTGAGTCAGATGTAATAATTGTGTCCGGTGGTGTTTCTGCAGGCGATTTTGATTTTGTTCCTACTTCTTTAAAAGATTGCGGTTTCAATTTACTTATTGAAGGTATTGCAGTCAAGCCTGGTAAACCCGCAGTGTTTGGTGTATCTAAAGAAAAGTACGCATTTGGAATGCCGGGAAATCCGGTTTCGACGTATGTTCTTTTTGAACTGCTTGTAAAGCCATTTCTTTACAAAATGATGGGGTATGTTTACCAGCCGCTGAAAATTAAAGTACCCTTGTCAAAACAGATTAAAAAGAAAATAGGTGACAGACTGGAGATAATTCCGGTTAGATTTACTCCTGATGGCGCAGTGGAAAAGGTTAGCTATCACGGTTCAGCACATATCCATGCGTATTCATCTGCACAGGGATTTCTCTTTCTTGACAAAGATGTGGAAACGCTATCTGAGGGTACGGTTGTAACTGTTCAGCTGATTGAAAAGTAAGGGTGCTATATGTTAACTGATTCTTTTGGAAGAGCTATTTATTATTTACGGGTATCAGTAACTGACAGGTGCAATTACCGCTGCAGCTACTGCATGCCGCCCCAGGGTGTCGAGCTTAAAAGACATGATGATATGCTGCGGTATGAGGATATTTCAAAAATCGCATCAGAGGCCGGAAAGCTCGGGTTTAATAAAATAAGATTGACTGGTGGAGAACCGCTTGTTAAAAAGAATATTGAGGATCTTGTTGCGATGATTTCATATACCGGATTTTTTAACGATATATGCATGACAACAAACGGCTCACTTTTAACAGAAGAAAAAGCTGCAGCACTGAAAAAAGCCGGATTACACAGAATCAACATATCGCTTGACACTTTGGACGCTCTGCAGTTTGCGGAAATCACTGGAGGCGGGAATATTTCCGATGTATTTGCAGGAATAAAGGCTGCACGCTCAGCCGCAATAGGTCAGGTAAAGCTCAATATGGTCATATCGGAAAAAACAAAACAGTCAGATATTGATAATATGAGAATCTATTGCAGTGAAATGGGTGTGAGATTACAGCTGATAAGTCGTTTTTCACTGAAAAACCGCAGTGATATTACTGCGACAGATATTGTGACTGACAGGCCGCCCAAATGCAGTCTTTGTAATCGTATCCGCATAACTGCCGATGGATATGTCAAGTCATGTCTTTTCTCCGATAATGAGATGAAAATAGATCTTGACAACATCGGAGATTGCCTAAAAGCAGCCGTTTGCGAAAAACCGCAGAACGGAATTTCATGCACAACTCGCTACATGAGTCAGATTGGAGGTTAACGTGGCATCATTTTCGCATATTGACGAAAGTGGAAAGATGAGAATGGTAGATGTATCTGCAAAGGGAAAATCATTGCGTACAGCCGTTGCTGCAGGGGAAATACATATGCATGAGTCAACTGTGAGACAGCTTGATGATATGCTTCTGAAAAAAGGGGATGCTCTTGCGTGTGCCCGTGTCGCCGGAATTATGGCCGCAAAAAAAACTGCGGATCTGATTCCGCTCTGTCATCCGCTGCTTTTAAATGATGTATCAGTGGATTTTGAGATTAAAAATGACCATATTGATATTTCGTCAAGAGTTGTCTGTGAAGGATCTACAGGGGTTGAAATGGAAGCTCTTACAGCGGTTTCTGTAGCGGCTCTGACACTTTATGATATGTGTAAAGCTATAGATAAACAGATGTCTATACAGAATGTACGTCTTATAAGTAAAAAAAAGGAATAATATCATGATGACATTTACAGTTGAATCAGTTAATATTTCTGAAAAGAAAGGCACTGTAAAAAAACCTGTTGACAGTATTGAACTGCGGATCGGACTTGGTATTGAAGGTGATGCACATGCAGGCAGCGGTCATAGAGAAGTATCTTTACTTGCTGTAGAAGATATAAAGCGCATGCAGGTTCTGAATGAATCAATAAAAATCGGTGATTTTGCAGAGAATATCACCACTTCAGGGGTTGAACTGCATAAACTGCCGATAGGTACAGTGTTGACAATAGGAGAGTGTGCTCTTGAGGTGACACAAATCGGCAAGGAGTGTCACAAAGGCTGTGAAGTCATGAAGCAGGTTGGAGAATGCATAATGCCGAAACGCGGAATATTTGCAAGGGTCATTAAAGAAGGAGTTGTTTCAAATGGAAATACTGGTACTTACAGTATCTGACCGCGCGTCAAAGGGAATCTATGATGATATGTCAGGCCCGGCAATAGAAAAGCTGCTCAAAGAATATGATAAATCATATATTGTTCACAGGAAAATTGTACCTGATGAACTCAGGGAGATAACTGCCGCTTTTAATGAGTACTCGTTATGTGATTTCATTATCACTACTGGTGGAACCGGTATTTCCCCGCGGGACGTTACACCTGATGCTACAATTGAATGGTGTGAAAAGCTTGTTCCCGGAATTGCAGAGTATATGCGTAATGAATCATTCAGACAGACGCCTCATGCTGTTTTCTCACGTGCAGTTGCAGGTGTAAAGGGTGAGCTCATGGTTGTGAATTTTCCCGGATCTGTAAAGGGTGCGGTTTTCTGTATGGAACTTTTTCTTCCACTAATGGCTCATGCGAAAAAAATGATACTTGGCGGCGGGCATTGATACTTTAGTTTTGAATGAATAATGCACTTTGCTGATATTGTCAGTTTTAACTATATTAACAAAGTAATCAGGTAAATTCATACTCCTGAGCCTGTTGTATCTATAAGAAACAAGAACTGTGAAATTGGAAAATAAAAATCATACAGATCCGGTATACAATTTCATACGTGGTGATGGAATCCGTCTGATTTACAGTGAACTGCTTCACAGGTTTCCAATTGATGATGTCAAAAAGTTTTTGCTGTCAATTCATCTTGATTATAATGATCATGAATTGACTTTAAAGGAAATTGTTGAAAAGATCTGGCTTCATGGATCCATGTTTCCATCTGACTATATTATCCGTTTTATCAATAGTCTTGACCCGTTTTGTGTTAAAATGAATACTGATGTTACTGAACTTCTCAAACAGGCCTTTACCGAGCTCAAAAACGGCAATGATCTTCCAGTGCATGTTTACACAAGGGCAATTGCATTAAACGGAAAAATGTTTGACAAACCATTGGATCACAGGCACTGGGGTATTAATGCTTTTGAAAATATTATAAGGCTTATATCCAGACAGGCGATATTTAAAGTTGTCAGGGAAGAATCTGATAAGGACTGGTATAACGATTATGTTTTGTTTTCACTTGACAAAACATTTTCAGGAAAACTTCCAAAACTAAACTGTGACCTCTGGATGATCCCTAAAATAAAGTACCTGCCATTATGTCTGAATTATCCTCCATATGAAGAGGTCATTTCAATAAGCGATTGCAGGACAATTGAATCAATATTGCCTGAAAGTGAAATAGTAAAAAAAGATAACTGTGTATTTATAGATTCACAGATATCAGGAAAAGCAGTGAGGTTCAGCGAATTCCTGAAAAGTAAAGGAATAGAAACTCTTATGATTCCGGAAATTTGCGATTGTGAAGTTGTAGAGATTACAAATCAGTTATACTGTTCTGTTCGTAAACGCGAGATACTTCATTTAGGTTGTGTTTACGGTGCGCCGGCAGATCTTTTTCATATCCGATATAAACGATCTGAGAAAAAAACTGAAGATGTGCTGACTTACTTTTTCAGGAAATCTGTTACTCCGCGGCATGTCTGGAACCTCATAAAATCAAAACACCGCGAACTGGTTCATCAGCTTGAGACAACTTATAATTTTGTTTATCACGAAAATTTAAACTCAATTTTTATGAACGGCAGATTACTTGTTCGAAATATTCCAGCTATGATGTTACGTAAAATCTTATACCTGTATATTAACGGTCAATTGACATTTGAACGAAAAGAGTTTCTTGATGACTCAGCTATTGTGTATGACCGAACCAATCCCGGTATTGAAATCAGGCTGAAGCGTCTATTTTTAGTGCTTGAACGGATGTGTCCTCTGTTTTGTGTTACCCGTACTGATCGCGGCGTTTTTAAAATTGATGCCAGATGTCAGATAAGTGTTTGTGATGTGCCTTGATTTGATATATAATATCACTTCAAATTATTGATCAGGTGCAGGCGGGCCCGATATGGAGCCTATAGGAAGGGAAATGGATACTTTGTGACAAATGATAATCATGATGATATATTTTCATTTATTGACAAATATGGAGTTGTCAATAAAGATATGCATTCGCAGGGCAAAAAACAGACAAAGCAGCGCAAAACAATCACTGCCAGGAAAAAAAGTTTTCGTGAAACACTTGATCTGCATGGACTTACATCATCTGAGGCCTCTGTCAGATTGCGTTTTGCAGTTGACCGGTGCCAGGGCCGCGGTATAAAGGAACTGCTTGTCATTCATGGTGTGGGATATCATTCAACAGTAAGCGGGGGGCCGGTACTCAAGCAGATGGTTGTGCAGATGCTTGAAAATGAACTGTGCCTGCATGTCCGCGATTACAGACGCGCACTGCCCAAAGACGGCGGTGATGGTGCCACACTTGTTTATCTGCGGTAGTTTGGCAGCCAGTCATTACCTTTACTATTGACAACACACTGCTCGTTTGATCCGTCAATGTTTACCCAGAATATTTTCCGTGTTCCATCCTCTTGTTCCCGTGTGAAGAGAATCTTGTCTTCATTCTTTACTTTTAAATATTGGGGGCTGCGCTCGTTTAGTACTGCCAGGGTGTCCCGTTTTATGAGTGTGGAATAACTGGATTCCCTGATTGCTGTTTTGTAAATACTATAAATATTTACTCCTGATGAAAAGACAACCGTGCGTGAATCGGGAAGCCAGCAGAATTCTTTTACATTTGAATGACGTGTTATCTGATTTGTGGCCCCCATGTCACAGTCGTACACCCAGATGTCAAGCTTACCGCCGAAATTCGATCGATCTGACAGATAGGCAATCTTTTTTCCGTCCGGACTGAAAATCGGGGAAAAGTTATCTGATCTCTCCTGAGTTATAACTACGGGTTTCTGTCCATTCTGATCGCTCATATATAATTGATAAAATCCCGAAGTGTATGAACCATACACCATGAGGTTGTCTTTTGGTGAAAATGTCATTTCTGATTCATTCGCACTGTCTGTCTGTACTACAGTAAAACTGGGCCCGCCGTCAAATCTCTGACGCATAATGTCAAATTGTTTTTTATTCCTGACGCCTGCACTGTAATAAAGCCACTTTCCATCAGGAGTGATATCGATATTGTTAATCTGTAAACTATCAGCACAAAGTCTACGGCTGAAGTCCGGAAGGTTTACAATGGAATAATACCGGGATGTGTCGTTTTTTCCAATAAATGCCATTTTTGATGAATAGAATGAGATAAGCGGTTTATATGCGTTTTCATCACTCCCGGATATCGGATACTCTGCATTCTGTGAAGTAATTTTAAGAAATATCTGATCAGAGCCGTTGCGGTCTGATATAAAAGCAAATACGCCGTCAGGGCTGCTTATTGATAACCCTTTGGGAGCTGCGTTCAATTTTTCTGATTCCGGAAAAGTGCGTGTAAGCCGGCTCACTGCATCAGCGATAACCGAATCGGGTTTTATCTCATCAGAAACGGCTATAAGACGATTTTCCGCAGAGATCAGACGTTTATCACTGTCAAACCGCAATATCAGATTTCCGGCATAATTTCCATCAGCACCCGCACTAAGTACTAGCATTGAGTCAAGTTTCATGGGTGATTGAAAATGCTGATCAAGGCTGCCGGCGATAAGAATATCAATTCCTTTGAAAAGAGCGCGGTTTCTGCCGATGTTCTGCCATGAATCATGAATAATAGCAATGTGTAAATCGCATTTCGCGGCATCACCAGAGATGATTCCCGACTCAGGCAGCGGTCTCATATCGCTTCTATACATTGTGTCAATAAGATGCTCGTTGACTAATGAAATGATGGATATACGGTAGCCCTGTTTTTCCACAATCTCCTCGCGGGCTATAATCGATTGTGAATGCGATGCGTTATTCATAAGAAACCGCTTCGGTTTTTCAAGTCCGAGACTTTTGTGGACTTTGTAAAGGTCACTGTTTACTTCGTTCTCACCGCCGGCAATGATATCAAAATCAACTCTGTCAATAAACCTGCCTGCAACTGACATGTGCAGTTTGTCTGATCCGGGCGCTATAATGTTGCCGGCATCAATTGTCAATGCTGTCTGAAATTGTGACTGAAGAGTTTTTAGTATTGCAGTTAAACGGGCCAGGCCTCCAAGGGCTGAGGGGTCGTATGGCTGTGCAAAATTACCATTTATATTTCCGGTATATATAAGGCCTATCTCAAGATTGTTTTTACGCATAATGTCAGAGCGAAGTTTACTGATAAGCGTATGGGCTTTCCACATATTCGGATCTGTCGAGAGGGCTTTTTTGGCATAATACTCGCACAGGGCAAGTCTGTTTTTATTATAATGCTTTACTGCAATATTATAATACTGCTCTGCGTTTTTAGGAATGAGCTCTTCAAGCTGCAGGCGTAAAGTCGCGGACCATATAAATCCAAGATCTTCCGATTGGTACCGCCAGCCTCCGTCAATGCCGTATTTACCTAACTGAAAAGATGCTCCTGCTCCAAAGCCTTCAGCGGAGAATGTTTTACCATAAGAATGCTCATATCCGCTTCTTATGGAGAGCATGTTCATTATTTTAAGTTCCGTATTGATACCGCCTGCAACCGGCTGATCAGCAATCTTGCGGGCTCCTATTCCAACAGCCCATGATATATTGTATTTGTCAATAGTTTTTTTGGAAAGCGGGAAAAATTGGATTGATAATCCGGCTTCAGCCGGCAGACTTTCAGATATTGTTTCAAACTTGACAGATTTTCCGATATTTGCAAAATATAAATGCGCACGCAGCAGGCTGAACGGAGAGTAGCTCATGTCAATATTTCCTGTTACACCCCGTGCGATGCTTCCGTCAAGGTGGCTTTCAAGAAATGAAACTGTACCTCCTGCGCTCAGAGTATTATATATCAATTGACGTGCAAAACTCGCGCCGATGGAATATTCATAAATACGCGGGTCTGATGGCATTTCGTCAATTGAGCGTGCATGACCGATGCTTCCGGGTGTGAAAAGCTGTGAGTAAAAACCGGCTGTCCCGATATCTGTAATAGGGAAATACGCGCCGAGATATTCTTTTCGTAAACCCATGAACCATTCAAGGTGTGTCAGTGAAAACCTGTACCTGTCGGCGAATGCCGTATTTGATGTAAAAAACGGAACATCGGTCGCATCGTTTGCACCGCCAGATGACGCAAGTCCGGTGGCAAGTGCATTTGCGCTGTGGGGAAGAGTCAGAAAGAGGCATGTTGTATGGCCGCTGTTTTCACCTTTAAGATCTGTCAGCCATGCAAAATCAAAGGCTTTTATGGATGTATTGAGTAAAAGCTGCAATAAAACTATTTTCAGAAGTTGCGTCATCGATGTCCCTGCGTAAAATATTTATTGATGCAGCTTTTAACAGCCCGATATCATAATTAACAGAATTGTTAAAAAAATCAGTCAGTCCAATCTGAATCAACTAATATTATATAGTTATGTATTAAATTGGGGAAGAGTTAACGGCCTTTTGAAGTGTATCCATCTCGAATATTGAAAATTCTGCTGTTTTTTCATCAGCATGATATTTGAAAGAAATATTTGTCGCGTGCGTGACGAAGAGGATGGCCACATAGGGCCCATCCCTACGGCGTTGTTTTTACATTGATCCCGTAGGGATGGCCCTATGTGGCCATCCTCCTCGTTGAATCCTGCAATTGTCGTTTCTTTGACAGGTGGTTTTTTCATCTGTGATTTATAATTTAACGTTTTTATTTTCAATCGTATTATTTACATTTGCAATTACAGGACAGATTTATATTTCTTATAAATGGGGTGATACATAATTTCCCATATGGTATAGAAATTGTGTATCAAGCTGCTTCTGAGTTTTAAATGTACAGGAATTCATGTCTTTATGTCAATCCAATAGCCGGCTTTCATAAATACTTTTCCAAATGTCTGGTCATGCGGATTATTGACAATAGAATAGAACCTTGCGATTCTGCTGTTTGTGCATGCTGTAAAGACAATATTGTACTTTGTGTAGTTTTCTGTGATTGTTAATTCGTCTTTCCATTTTTCAAAATATTCTTCAGGATAGTTCCAGTATCTTTTTGCTGAAAAGGATATTTCGGTAAGCACTTCTGAATCGGTGATATGAATCGGATGGTTCTGCTTTTCGGATTAGAATTTCAGGTTTCATTTTATCTTGTCTTCTGATTTGTTCAAGATCTGATACTGTTATGTAAATGTAGTTGATTCCAATTATTTCTTAAATTTATATCTGTTGTTTCATGCTGTGATATGATTTGTGACATAATGCAGGTTTATCATTAGTTTTTACAGTTTTGTCACCGTTGTGACAGTTGATGGTGTTTACTTTTGTAAATACTGGATTGCTATGGTGTGTCGCTATACATTTTATATTTATTGATAACGGTTCGCTGGAAGTTTTAGTAGGGTCTTGACTATTAAAACTTACAGCTGTTGGCCGAAGTTTTTAGCTCGTTTTATCTTCGTTATTTGCGCGCTAATCGTGCTTAATAAACGTTTCTGATTTACCTCGTAATAATTTATCATAAAAATCTGCATCAATTGATTTCGACCAGTCATTTTCTAAGTAAACCGAATCGTATTCATCAAAATTTGCATTTCGATTTGTTCTGTATAGCTCGAGAAACGCCATTTCGCTTCCCATATTAATTTTTTTCGATAATGCCGCCCGTATTTTAGTATACCTGATAAAATCATCTGGACTTTCTATGTAATTCAAAATTATTTCGAGGTCAAAAATGCTAATGCTGATAGTGCGCTATTAATTCTTAAAACTTGTTGAACGAGACTGTAATGGCACAACCGTTTCTTATCTATGAGGATTCAAAATCGGTCATTTCAACACAAACATTACTTTTAAGATAATATATTGTCAGAAAAAAGGAAAATAAAGCGGATTGACTTGTAAAAAACATCTGGTTGGAAGATTTTATAGTTGTAAATACTTTGCAATTCATAAAAATTATCATTTTTAACAATACAAAAAAAGCTGTTATAGCTAAAGTAAAGCTCACACAGGAATGTCATATTTGTCAAATGCAGTGTAGACAACTATACAACCAGCCAAACGACCGGCGCGAATCCGCAGCACCCTCCCGGGAGCTTCACTCCCAGACCCTGACTTACTTTTTGTCCGGCAACAAAAAGTAAGCAAAATGGCCTTGCCCCGACGCTGGCGAAAACCCATTTACAATAAAAAAAGACCGCCCGGAAAACCCGCTTCGCTATCTGCCGTTTACATAAATTAAAAAAAACGTCAAGTTTCGCCATGTACATGAGACGTTGATTGTCTGACTTGAAACTCCTGCAGATCAAGCAGTATATAATCTACTTTTTCATAGCCGTAATATCCGCAGACACCACATAATTCTCAGCGCCGCTTTCAGGAGCCCAGTCCTTTATAAATGATTTACTTGCTTCTTTGGGAGTGACTTGTATATCTTTGAATCCGGCCTTTTGAAGCATTGAAATCACCTCATCCCGTGTTGATGCGCCTGCTATACATCCGGCATGAAGTGCAAGATCATTTCGCACATTATCCGGTATCGGTGCAGACGCTATTACATCAGAGACTGCAATGCGGCCTCCTGTTTTAAGAACCCGATACGCCTCAGTAAAAACTCTCTGTTTATCAGGCGACAGATTGATTACGCAATTAGAGATGATAACATCAACCACACTGTCTGCTACAGGAAGATTCTCGATCTCTCCTAATCTTATGTCAATATTGGAATGCGCGGTCTGCGATACATTTTTCCTTGCTTTACTTACCATATCCGGAGTCATATCAACACCTATAACCATTCCTGTTTCGCCAACCTGCCTTACTGCCAGAAAACAGTCAAATCCGCCGCCGCAGCCAAGATCAAGAACAGTTTCTCCTAAACGTAAAGACGCGATCGCCTGCGGATTCCCGCATCCAAGGCCCATATTCGCCCCTTCCGGGACTGATTCAACATCGTCTTTGGAGTATCCGAGATTTACACTTGCATCAGCTGTGTTTTTCACATTTCCCGTATTGCAGCAGGATGACCCGCCGCAACACCCGTTTGAGCCTGATGAGGCCGCGACTTTGCTGTAGTTTTCCCGGACTGACTGGCGGATGTTGTCTTTTTCCATGTTATTCATTGAAATCTCCTGTTTAAGATAAAAATAATCATTAATTGGTTATGCATATTGAATAGATATCTGTCTGCAAATGATGTAACCCGGATCACTGGAGCGATGGCTGCCACAAATGAGATTTCCCGCAGATCACTGCAGGAAATCTCAGTCTGTCAGCAGTTGTGTGTTTGTCAATTAGACCTGCAGCAGCTTTCCTTCCACAATCTTTACAGTTCGCTGCGCCATATGAGCAATATTCGGATCATGAGTTATCATGACAACCGTTGTACCGGATGCGTGTTGACGTTTAATAATCTCCATCACTTCCATGCCGGTATCAGGGTCAAGATTTCCAGTCGGTTCATCAGCGAGTATAAGCCGCGGCTTTTTAACAAGTGCCCGCGCAAGTGCGACCCTTTGCTGCTGTCCTATGCTTAACTCTGAAGGAAGATGATCTTTTCTGTCGGTAAGCTCAACGTCCTCAAGAATGCTGTCCACAAGGGCGGTATCTGTTTTTCCATTATTTGCAAGAGATAAACCGATACTGACATTTTCGTAAACCGTCAAGTATGGAACAAGGTTGAAAGATTGGAATACAAAACCCACACTCGATCCCCGCCACTGCGAACGCTTTTGTTGATCCCAGCCGTAAATTGACTCATTATTCCATAATACAGAACCAGCGTCAGGGTGACTCATGCCGCCCAGTGCGAGAAGAAGTGTACTTTTGCCACTCCCGCTCGGACCGATAATGCTTAGAAATTCACCTTCTTTTATTTCTATTGATGCGTTATTGAGCGCTTTAACAGTACCGTGTTTACGTTTAAAAATTCTGGATATATTAGTTGCTTTTAACATGATGTCAATCCTCTTTCATAATAAGGGATGGGTCTATCTTTGTAGCATTGACCGCAGGTATTGCACTTGCTGCAAAAGCAATGACTGTTGAGATTACCACACTGTAAATGGCATACATAGGCAGGGGGAATACTGCCACTCCGGCAAGTCGCGGGCCAAGTACTACTGCCAGAACTGAACCCAGAATATATCCAAAGACTCCGCCAGCGAGTCCGATAATGAGTGCTTTTAGAAGAAATACTTTTAAAATCCAGGCCGAGTTTGCGCCCATTGCCATATAAATACCAATTTCTCTGCGCCGTTCATAGACATTTGCGAACATGTAGTTTGCAATACTCGCTCCGCCGACAACAAGAATTACAACGAGCATGATAAGTGAAATACGTTTCATGACTGTATTTGCCCTGATCTGTGTTGAAACAATCTGGCTGATCGTAACGACTTTTGCATCGGGAAGCAGTTTGTTGATCTGTTTTATAAGTCCTGTTGAAATGGCGCTGCAGCAGCCGACTATTTCTATGGAGTGCAGAACAGAATCATTACCTGTAAGCTTCTGTACTGTATGTAAATGAGCAAAAAGACGGCCGTCGTCAACAGTACCGGTAATCGGCAGAATTGCCTCTGCAAGAAAACGCTTGTTAAGTACAGTAAGCGAATCACCCTCTTTAATTGAAAGCGAAGAAGCGATGTCTGCACCAACAAGTATAGCGTCCGGAGCCAGATCTTCGATTACCCGTTTTCGTACTTGCGATTTTGTCAAGTCGGTGATACCGGGGATATTTGCTGTAACACCGCAGCTCTGCGGGGTTGAAAAAACACCCAGGGCTCCCTGCCATGTTGCCTTAGATTTGAATTCGCTTCTGGGCAGGATTCCGGTCAGTGTTGCTTTTCTTGTACCCAAATCGATTGGAACACTGAGTTTTGGGGAAAGGTTATCAAGGCCGTGAATTCCTGAATTTGTCAAGACAGATACATAGCTCTCAGGTATTTCAGACTGCTGGAAATCCGCACTGTAATAATCCTGAACTGTTGCATCTTTAGCGAGAAGCAGAATGTTAGCTCCAAGTGCGTCAAGTTCACCGGCAACTGCCTTTTCTGAATAGTGCGTTGTACTCTGAATTGCTACCATTACAGCAATTCCAAGAGAAACTGCGACAAGACTCGATATTAATTGACTGTTGCGTTGAAACAGCTCCCGGAGGACGATTTGTTTTATTTTCATTTAAACCTCATGATAAATTAGTGATTGACTGCATGAAAATGTCATCTTACTTCCAGCGCGTTGATTTTTGCGCTTTGCACTTTGATAATCGAATCCTGTGAATTCATCTGATTTTTCATCTCTTTGAGAGCTTCGATAAGAACTGCAGTCAGCTTGTCGTACTCAACTGATTTGAACCCATCGTTATCAGTATGCACTACTTCAGGTATCACGGTTTCAACATCCTGAGCGATCAGACCAATTTGTGGATCACTGGTGAAAAAACGGTTTGGATACTCTTCTGTGTTCCAGGTAAATGTTACTCCCTGGAGCTTTGTTATCTTGTCAAGTGCCGAAGCGATGGGTATAATATTCTCTTTGAAACGGCGATCCGAGCATGCCCCGGGTTTACAGCTGCTTCCTGCCGAGCATGTTTGTAAAGAACTGAGAATGTCAGCTTTTGTCAACTTGCCGCTTAGAATCTTGCCTATTTTACCAGGCGGCAGAAGAACTACCACAGTGGCTTCAGTAAGAGGAGCAATCAATTGACACTGTTTTATAAACTCCCGGCTTCCTGCATCTGATGGATCAGCCTTGATTGTCGACACAAATTTCTTATAGTTGGTATCACTGGCAAATTCATTTACTCCAGCCCACGATTCTGTATTTAACTTTGTTGACGCGTTCTGTAAAGCAACCAGTACCACCTTCTGTTCCTGAAGCGGTTTTATGGTCTTGAGTATCAGTTCAGAAACACTCACACCCTGCTTAAGCTGATCAGCGGTTATGGTTTTGGAGAACCCGCCTGTTATTGCTCCATTTGGTGCGATTATAAGAGTCAGCGGTAGATCCACCCCTCCCTGAATACCGTACTTATCGGCAATTTCCTTATTCGCCGGATCACTGTGTTTTGCTTTGTAAACAGCAACTTTTTTTGTCAATGACTTGTTGCAATTCGCAATTGTTGTTGTCATCTGGGTAAGTGAGCTGTCCTGCGCCTCATAGAAGATGAGACTCAGGAATTGTCCTGCGGAGGACGCTTCTGCAATAGCTGATTTAGCGTTTGTCGGAACGGCATGTATTGCAAAAGCCAATAACAGAACCCCAGCAGCGATTTTAACAGATATTCTATTCATTATCAGTACCTTTCTGAAAGTTTAAGAAGCTTTTTTTGAAAGCAGAACCGCTTCTTTATCGTTTTTTGTAAATTTATTCTTCATCCGGAGCGCTACGTTGACAAGTGCTATCATTACAGGAACCTCGATCAGGGGGCCTATAACAGCGGCAAATGCTTCCTGCGATGCAATTCCGAATACTCCCACCGCGACTGCGATAGCCAGTTCAAAGTTGTTACTTGCAGCTGTAAATGAAAGACTGACTGCTTCCTTATAGTCAATACCAAGCCGTTTTGTCATGAACATCGACCCGAAGAACATAATAAGAAAATAAATTGTCAGAGGAATGGCTACACGCACTACGTCAAGCGGCAATGAAATGATGGTTTTGCCTTTGTAAATAAACATGACCAGAATTGTAAACAGCAGTGCCATGAGTGCAACAGGTCCTATTTTCGGTATGAATTTTTTTGTATACCACTCTTCGCCTTTAAGAGGTTCCAATATCATGCGTGTAAGAAAACCTGCTCCGAAAGGTACTCCCAAATAGATTCCGACACTCACTGCGACATCCTTCATGGATACATGAACCGCCTGACCTGCAATGCCGAAAATTGGTGGAAGCACTGTTACAAACACATACGCATACACAGCAAAAAACAGCACCTGAAATACAGAGTTGAACGCGACAAGTGCCGCAGCATATTCATTATCGCCCTTTGCCAGACTATTCCAGACAATAACCATCGCAATGCAGCGGGCAAGCCCGATTATGATTACTCCGGTCATCAGATGCGGTTGTCCGCGCAGGAATATAATGGCAAGCGCAAACATGAGTATTGGACCGATTATCCAGTTCTGTACAAGTGATAGAGAAAGTGCTTTTTTATCTGAAAAAACTCCGCCGATCCGTCTGTAATTTACTTTTGCAAGCGGCGGATACATCATGATGATCAGTCCGGCTGCAATTGGTAATGATGTCGTACCCACACTCAATTGCGACAGCAGATCGGATGTTGTCGGGAACAGATAACCAATTGCAACTCCAAGCCCCATGGCGATAAAAATCCAGATGGTGAGATTTCGGTCAAGAAATGATAAACGTTTCTCAGTTTGAGCCATTTGATACTCCTTTTGTCAATAGATTATCAGGAAGACCTTCAATAAATTGCCGGATATCATCCCGCACTCTGCGGTATATTTCAAGCACTTCGTCTTCAGTCTTTGTATTTTTAGCCAGTCTTGGTGGATCATCAAAACTCACATGAAATCGTTTGACGCTGCCCGGGAAAATCGGGCAGCTTTCGTTGGCGTTGTCACATACGGTGATTACCCAGTCAAATGTAATGTGTCTGACTTCGTCAAGATGCTTTGAGTACTGATCTGAAATGTCAACACCTGCTTCTGCCATCACCCTGACTGCAAAGGGATTCAGTCCGTGAGTTTCAATGCCAGCTGAATACGCATCAATAATGCTTTCCTTTAGATACCTTGCCCATCCTTGCGCCATCTGACTCCTGCATGAATTACCAGTGCATAAAAAAAGAATTTTCATTTTTTCCATAGAATTCTCCTTTACTTTTATTCGCGAACATCTGAGATATCTGCATTGAATCCATGCATCAATCGTTATTGCTGCGCTGCCGTTTACATAGTATATCAAGGCCGCAGGATGTGATATCTGTCAATTTTTTATCATCCTCAAGAATTTGCCTGTCATGTTCCAGAAGTGCAATTGAAAGCTTGATAAATTCAGAGATTTCGGGATTTTTTTCATCATCTTCAGCCAGGCTGTAATAAACCCAGCGGTTATCTTTTCTGCTTCTGACCAGTCCGGCCTGTTTCAATATTGACATGTGCTTTGAAACAGTCGATGGAGCAAGTCCAAAGAGTTCAATTATCTGACACACACACATTTCGCCTTTACGTAAAGCGAGAAGCGCCCGGACGCGGTGTGTATCTGAAAGCGCCTTTGTGATCGCAATAAAATCATCCATATCAGGTTTCCTGTACATAACAAGTCCATTTCGTAATTTCGTCATTTAACGAAATATATAATATTACGTTTTTTTCTGCAATTTATTTTTCATTTTGCAGGTAAATACAACGTTTCTGTGTTCATGCCCGATGGTCAGCTTGTTGAGAAGACTGACTATAAGCAAGGGCAGACTGCAATTTCTGTGAAGAAGACGGGGAAGTATATTGTAAAGGTCGGATTTATGGGGAAGACGGAGAGATCGGTTATTACAGTTTGTAAGTAATGCCGTTTCGGCGATGTTTTTTTTAGAGGTCTGCGATTTAAATGTAAATTGATTTATGTTTAAGTCGCGAACCTTTTTTTTGTAAATGGGTGATACAGAGCTTTCCATATGGTATTGAAACTGTGTATCAAAGCTGCTTTTAAGTTTAATATAAATTGACGCAATACACGAATAAAAGTATGTGATTGTAAATTATGTTTTGCTGTCAGGATAATTCTGAGTATTGCTTGTAAATAGCATTTGTTGGTAGGAGAGAAGAACTGGTTGAAATGCATACAACCAGACAAACGACAAGTGTGAACTCGCAGCACTCTCTTGGGAGCTTCACTCCCAAACCCTGACCCACTGTTTGTCCGGGCAACACCAGATAAATCTGGTGTTGAATATTAATATTTCTGGTTGTACCAAAAAAATAAGCAAAAAATGCCGGCCCCGACGCTGGCGTAAACCCATTTACAATAAGAAAAGACGCCGCTCTGAAAACTCGCTCCGCAAAACCCGACCGCTCAGACAGTTCCGGGCTGAAGTCTTTTCTTATTGTAAATGCGCCAGCTGAAGGGGCAGGAGAGACGGGAAGAAAAATCAAAAGACAAGAAAAATACTCCGTGAACATCTATAAATAAACATTTTCAACGGTTTGTATCTTTTTCTTGCGCGCTGAAGGCGCATTATTTACCAGCCCACGGGCAACGCCTTGGGATTGATATGACGGAAAGAGACAAAAAATATTAATAGAAAAATCGAAAATAGATTAAATGTCAAGTGATTTCATGTAGTCAATGAATTGCTTTATGCCTCCGATCCGTACACCATTTTTATATGGATACACATCATCTATGGGGCATACAATCCAGCTCTGCTCAGGTGAAATTGACAAATCATCCAGACAGTTCCAGAAACCGCGTGTAACTGAGGGGGCAGTGTGCATTTTGCATTCAACACCTATTATATGGGGCCCTTTTTCAAGTACTAAGTCAAGTTCTGCACCTTGTCTAGTTCTGTAAAATGATGCTTTCCAGCGGCTTGATACAGAGGATAGAACCTGCTCTATCACGAAACCCTCCCATGATTCTCCTGAAATCATATTTCCTAAAAGTGCATCAAATGAATCAATTGACAGTACAGAATGCAGGAGGCCGCAATCACGGTAGTATATTTTTGGTGTTCTGACAATCTGCTTCTTAAGGTTTGGTTCACAGGGAGGAAGTGTTCTCAAGAGAAATGATCCTGTGAGAAAATCAAGGTAATTGCGCATCTGAGTATGCGAGACCCCGAAAAGTTCACCTGTTTTGCTGAGATTCAGAAGTGTTCCGTGATTGTGAGCCATAAGAAGCAGTAGTCGCTGTAGTGATGGAAGTGAGAGCCTCAGGCCGAGCATTGGCAGATCTCTTTCCAGAAAAGTCCTTATAAAGTATTCCCGCCACTGGAGCGATAACTCATTGTCAGGTGCAGTAATGCTGCCAGGGAAACCGCCCCTGAGCCATTGTTCATTAATTGGTATATTGTCAACCTCAGTAACAGTCAAAGGTGTCAATTCTGTCAATGCGATTCGTCCGGCGAGTGTTTCGCCTCCCTGACGGATGAGCTCCTGAGAAGCTGATCCGAGAATAATCAAAGGGCTTTTTCTTTCTGTTTTATCAACAAAAGAACGAATCACCGGGAAAAGTTCCGGGCGATGCTGTATTTCATCAATCACAATAAGCTTTCCTGAATGACTGTTTAAATAAAGCTCCGGATCTTCAAGCTTTCGCTGATCTGCTGGACTTTCCATATCGAGGTAATTCGCACCAGAGAATGCTTTCATCACCTGTTTTGCAAGGGTTGTTTTTCCAGATTGCCGCGGCCCGAGAATAGCTACAACCGGGAAGAATGAAAGTTGCCGTAAAATACTGGATTCAAGTGTTCTTTTATACATATAACCTACTAATTTGAAAGTAATTGTTTCAAATATACATATTATATCTTCAAATCAGCATCAATAAAAGATGAAAACTGAGAATCCGACCATAATCATGCTTATCTCATAATTTAAAAAACGTCTGCACACGATTACGAGATTTCTGGATTATCAGGATTGAATACAATAAATTCGATGAGATTTTCTTAATCCTGTCCATCTTGTAATCCTGTAAATCGTGTTCAGACATTGTAAGAAAAGACGCCGCCCGGAAAACTCGCTCCGCAGAGCCCGACCGCCCAGACAGTTCCGGGCTGAAGTCTTTTCTTATTGTAAATGCGCTACTCTGAAGGGGCGGGAAGAGAAAGAATATTAAAAATCAATCTTTTATTGTGGTAGATGCTATTTTTGCAGCAAGTGCTTCACCTAAATATTGTTTTATATTCCTTCTTCATTTCATTTTTAAACTTTTAATATAATCCATATCAGTAGTTATCGTTGGTGAGGACAGAATTGTTTTCGATGTATCATTATCCATCTTAAGTAATGCCTTGTATGATGAATACCTTAGTTCACGATTCTTTAAATGAAGTATCATTTTGTGAAGTCGAATCGCAGATGTATCAGTACACAATTCAATGAGTGAATAGATATCAGCCTTTTCATTCCACGTTCTACTGAAATCTTTTAAGGGAAACCGTTCCAGCATATAGCTGATGTAACGATATACATTTTCATACGCACTCCTCTCTTGCGCAATAAGCAAGTATCTACCGGCTGCTATCTGTATTTCCAAATTATTATCATCCAGCAGTTCCACAACCTTACTGGGAATCACCGTACCAGGATGCTCAAGATATACTTTCAAGGCCAACAGCCGATCGCTGCTAACATTTGAATAAAGCATTCGATTGATCATACTGTCAGGCTGTACCTGAGAATAATCAATGTAATGTTCTGCCAGCAGATTACCTTTTTGTACTAAATCAAAAAGAGCTGTATGGAATTCTTGCGTAACAGGTTGTTTTTTTTGTAATTCTTTCAACGAACCTTTATTGCCTGTAAAAAATAAACCGAAATGGTCAAACGGCCAGTAAAATTTCCCTCGTTTGTTAATTGGCATTTGTTTGCGCTGTGCTGTTGAGCTTTTATTTTTGTTGTTGTCAATAATAGTATCCAGTAAACCTGAATTTAACACAGACAGCAGTTTTCCTGCCGAAGAAACTGCATTCATGTTATATAGAGTACTGAATGCATAGAGTTTCACAATGTCAAGAGAATCGTATAGGCTGAGCTCTAATTTACTGATCACGGAAGTATCGGCAATGTTATATATAATTCGCGTTGCAGTAATTCTTGACTGACTATCGTTTTCCTTAAGCAAATTAGCTACCGCACTTACTGCATATGTGCATTTCTGCTTATTGAGGACATCCACATAGTGCTCAAACAACTCAATATCCTCCCGGGTATTCTTTAATTGAGCAACAAGTGAATCAATAGTTGCTGTATTGGTATATTGTGGTACTCGTTCGAGTGCGTCCAACCAGGTTTCGCCATACCCGCAACAGTCATATGAGTAAGTACCCAATATATTCATTGCTGTAACAATTCCATTTGGTTGTCCCCCATGTAAAATTTCAATTGCAGACTGAATCAATAACCTTGAAGCAAGGTCATATGATTGGATTGTGTCTTGCGGTGATTTTTCCCAGAAAGAGGTTATTTCATCAGATGTAAGCTTTGAGAATCTCTCATTTCTTGAGGAAAAGATATTTAGTAATGGCTTAACAAAATGAAATATGTCATCATCAGATTTATCATATAGACATTTTAATGCAATTACTGCGGCGATATCGCTGTGTGTCGTGATATAGTTTATCATAATATTTTTCGTTTTACTTATATCCTGATGGAACAAACATCCCATCGCCATCTCTCGTACCGAAGAGTGTATATTGTCAGCCAGACAATGTTTGAGCACTTTAATATCAAGGTCAGTGGAGATTTTTTTCAAAGCTGCCAGACCGATTGTTTTACTCTCATAGTCACATCTTGTTAAGTAACGGTATAACGCATTTGTCACGCTTTTATCACCCGTATTTCCAAGTGCATATGCTGCTGCATCCGCTATCGTTTTCAGCGGAAATTCACCATATTTATTACAGTTCGGAATATCCATATCGAATGAAATCAGGCTGTCATGCACATTCTCTATTCGTATCATGTTTTTCGGAATGACAGTGTTTGTTTCATGCAATAATTTTACAAGATACGGCACATAAACTTTTGAAGTACATCTTGATGCTGCTATTGCGGCGTAATAACGTATCAGATAATTAGTATCATTGAATAACGCTACATTAAATGTATAACAGGTGCTGTCATTGGAGTCAACAATTGAGCGCAGCGCATTCATCACTATAGAGGGATCGTCTGAATTAAGTCCATCTCTGATAGATGGATTTGCCTTTGAATCTAAAATACAGGATTTTATTTCAAAAGCTTTCCGTTTACATTCAGGGTTTGTCGATGTTAGACATATGTCAAGAAATGGCAAGATGTTTTCTTGACAAGTACTTTTCCCTGGAATGCCTTGTGTTCCGTTGGAACAATACTGGAACAATCTTGTTTTCTCATTGACTATTATTTGTAAAAGGTCATTGAGTAAAAGAGTATCAGAGCAGCCTTTACAAATATCGTTCTGACATCTTTTCAGCAGATGCTCTAAAACCCATATAAACTCTTCTCTGTTATAGTCTTCAATTGCATTGCGGATTCTGTTATTTCCAGTATCGGCATTCAACCGGTAGACAAAAGATGATAATGTAGTGTCCTTGGCGTGCGTCATTCCTTCTATTACAGCGACACGTAAGAAGGAATTGGTATCGTCAAGTTGGGCCAGAAGCAATTCTTTACATGAGGGATAGTCAAGTTCACCTAAAACACGACTTGCGCATGCACGTAAAGCAACGGAAGTGTCCGTGAGCCATGTTCGCATCATCGGCACTGTTGGCAGTCCTATTTTTATACAGGTTTGTGCAATTGTGTAATAGGATTCACATGTTATGATATTTCTAAAATATTCTATTGATCGAATATCTGGAAGACCCGTCAGAATGTCATATATAACCTTCGAACTAAGTGTAGTTTTACCGGATGCCACTTCTTTTAAAATAAAAGGAACGATGGAGGTGTCTTTCATGGAAACGATCTGTTTTGCAACCATGTTTTTTATATTACTGTCACTTTGCAGCAATAATTCTTTTAACATATCCTTTACGGATGAATCGCGGGAGGTAGCTATTACTGCAAGAGTGAATGTCTGCATTGGTAAATGCATTCCCCTGTATGGAAAACGCACACAATCAACTACTGATTCACTGTCAGGTAGTGGAAGAAGTGGTGGTGGCGAATCAGGCGTAGAAGTTTTCCTGAAAAGTATATTTTCAATCTCGATTGCCTCTGAAGGAATAGGAGCATAGCGGTTCTGAGACTCAATTTTTTCAACTATATTAACATAACTTTTGATAAGCATACATAATGCCGCATAACGTTAAGCTTTCTTTATAAGACCCGATAATAAAATGTGTGCGCTTAAATCTTCTTTGTTTAAGAAAGAAACCTGTTGAACGAGGGCGTAATAGCATAGATTTTCAGCCTAATGGTATTCAAAACCCATTTTTTCAACACAAACATTACTTTTAAGATAATATATTGTCAGAAAAAAGGGAAACAAAGCGGATTGACTAGTAAAAATATCCGGTTGGAAGATTTTAACGTTGTAGATACTTTGCAATTCATAAGAATTATCATTTTTTAACAAAACAGTAAAAAGACTATAATAGCTAAAGTAAATTTCGCACAGGAAGATCTTGTTTGTCAAATGTAATATAGGAAATATACAACCAGACAAATGACCGGTGAGAATCCGCAGTACCCTCTTGGGAGCTTCACTCCCAAACCCTGACTACCTGTTTGTCTAGGCAATAAAAAGGGGGAAAATGCATGCCCCGTCACTGGCAGTACTCTAAAGGGGCTGAAAAGGCAGGAAGAAAAAGACAAAAGATAAAGAATATTAAAAGTCAAGCATTTATTGCAGTAACAGTAATTTTTTAACGGCGGGGTATAGTGTTCGCAGATCGTCTTTTCTTATGATTTTATTGGTCCTTTTATTGTAGCTATTGTAAATTGATGTAAACAAATAAGTTCATTTTCATACGCAGCACCATGATAACGACTGAAAATAGCAGGAAAAAATCATGAATTAAAAGGTACATTGTCTGGATGAATATTATATTCATATGTTCGAGGTCACCTTCTGTTCTTTTATTACTTGATATAATTATTACTGGTCCGGTAACCATTTTTGTTTTGTTAATGTTACCAGACACTGCTGGTAACATTAACAATTAAAATCAAGGCGGCTCTATGTTTAAAAAATTAATAATATTGTTTGCATTTGCAATGTCTGTGTTTTCCGGCAATGTTAATTATCTGATTTACGAAATTCATACTGGCCCAATAAACATTAATAAATATGAGATTTCATTACAATCGCAAATTCCGGACTATGATTCAATAAAGGAGTTCGCTGTCAAAACAGATTATCCTCAGCTTTATCATCCTGTTCTGTTTGCTACAATTTTTCCGGAAAACTATTATATCAGTTATCAATTTCCAGGTGATGGCGGATGGGTTGATTTTATATCCAATACAAATCAACCGCAAAAAATAATCGCAATATATATAGATGCGATGTCTGGAGGCGGAATTACAGGTTCTAAAATAATGGGTGATAAATCTGCGGCTGTGTTTTCTAATGACAAAGCAGAAAATACAATAGTAATCAATAACGTATTAATTAATCAGATATTTGATACACTTGACAGCGGTGATTTATTAATAATTGATACTCTTTTTTCCGAAATAACAATAAAAGAAAATATAGGTAAAATTACTGATGTTGATGTTGTAAAAATTTATAAGGATCGGCATTTCGGAGAGAATCCAGTTTACATTGTAGTAATATGTCTGGACTATGACATTTCATCTGCTATTCAAAATACATATTTACATAGTAAATCAGTTCGAAATAACTGTAAGATTGAAACACAGTATTACAACCTGAATGGACGAATAATAGGAAGAAAATCTGCTTTCACTCCCAAAATGGCAGACGGAGTTTATATGGCCGTTGATAAAAAACTAAATCAAATGCAGAAAGGCGTTCAGTTCAAATAAACATGCTGAATTGTACCTGAACAAGCGGACACATCTGTAAACAGTTATCTGCTCTTCCACCATTTCAGGTCGTCTTCAGTCCAGGATCTTAAACATGATGCGTATGTAAAAGAGATACGGGTCTGCCTGTGTCTTACACCTGATGACCCGCCGGAACCATCCTTTGGCCAGATAGTATTCCTCATATAACCTTCAGGAGAATGAATATAGGAATAATCGAAGTTAAAATGGTTGAATACACGAACTCCAAATCCAATTGTCCGTTCAAATCTGTTACCTAATCTGTCAATAAGGTAGCCCATTCTGAAGAAGCCGGTATTCATTATTCCAAGTTCAAATCCTGTATGTAAATTACACTCCTCAATGTTTGCTTTAAATGATGTATCTTTTATATCAGTGTAAATTGCTTTGTAAAATGGTTCCGGATTGCCATCAAAGCTGTTTGTGACAAGTTCACGATCGCATCTTGTTTCTGCTACTACGGAGATGTTTATGTTCTCATCATAGAAAATACGCTTTTCAAATGCAATTGCCAGATTTATCGTGAACGGGAGCGGATCTGAGTTGTTTTTGTCAACGTAGAAAATATTTGGGCCCATATTCATTGCGGTAAAACCAAAACGAAGTCCTGTACGTGATGTTCTCAGGTAACCGAAGTCAATCGCAAATGTCTGTCCGATACCTTCCCAGTCTTCCATCTCCGGTGCCAGCCGTGAGTTGATATACTTAAAAGTCAATCCAAAATTATTATTCGATATTCCAGTCTTATTAAAATTAAAACCCCAACCAAGAGCGAATACATCTTCTGTAGATCTTATTGCTCTTCCCCCTCTGCTATAATAATCAGGTGTGTCATTACCCATATTCAGATGATTATTGAAATAACCAAAACCACCTGCAGTCGTTTTTTCCGGTTGATAATTTATTGAAATACAGTGATGCCATAAATCAGGAATATTGAATTCCGGAAGAAGACGCTCATAAAAGCTTGAGACTGAGCCTCCTTTCCATGCACGGTTTCGTACTGCAAGTCCTGCGGGATTATAAAAAAGCGCTGCCTCATTGTCAGTCATTGCTGTACCGCATTCACCCATTCCTGTTGAGCGCGCTCCATAGGGAAAAACAAGTGTGATAACAGCCGATTCCCCGACTGCGGCAGTAAGTGGAGCAGAAATACTTAATAAGAGAATAAAGACAAAAATAAATTTATTGAGTTTCACTGTTTATTTATTTCTGAAAAAGGAAAATTATCGGTAAATTGCGTAAACTATATCATAAAATAAATAGTATTTTTAATTAGTGCAATCGCAAAGTAGGTGTGAATTATTAATAATAAATTGACAATAGGTTATCATTTGTTTCAAATGGGATTTTGATCTCATGTCAGAATTGTTTGAAGAGTTTCATGAATTTGTCTGAACTGTGATTGAAATGATTTACATGATGACTATGATAAGAGGTGCTTTTACATTGAGTCAGTGTTGAAATTGTAAATGAATCATCATGCCGATCTTTACCCTCAAAATGATGTTATGATCATCTTAAAAGTAAAAAAAGAAAATGCATTCAGTATTGAAGTGCATGTTTTTATTACAATGGCTGAGTTTACAATTAGATATTTATTTTTCATGTCTATCATTCCAATCATTAAAATCAGAGTTCAGACATTCAGACAATCGTGGCATGTCGCATGCTTGCATGTAATTTGTCTGAACTGTGATTGAAATGATTAAAATGATGACTATGATAAGAGGTGTTTATGCATAGAGTCAGTGTTGAAATTGTAAATGAATCATTGTGTCTCAGTTTACGCTTAAAATGATTTTACGCTTATCTTAAAAGTAAGAAAATTCATCCAGTTTAAAAAGTATGTTTTTCATTACAATGGCTAAGCTTACAATTGGCAATTTGTTTTTCATGTCTATCATTTCAATCATTAAAATCAGAGTTCAGACATTCAGACAATCGTGGCATGTCGCATGCTTGCATGTAATTTGTCTGAACTGTGATTGAAATGATTTACATGATGACTATGATAAGAGGTGAAATAGAGATTTTCTTATCAGATCAGACAATGGGTTTGTTCACATATGCTGTTTGTGATGCGATAGCATAGTAAATTGCATATCACAAGTGTTAGTGGTTTTAGCTGGACATTATTCATTCATGCCGCTGCTCTTTATGTTCATTTATAAATTGAAGAGGATTTATATAAGTAGATGTATCAGTATCATACCCTGCTATCCCTGCGTTAATAAAAGATTTCCTTTCAATACCCATATGCAAGTGCGCCCAATATCCACCATTATCATATGATGTAGAATTCCCGATTTGCCCAATTTTATCACCTTTTTTGACTATATCACCAGGTTTAACATTAAGAAATGGTGAAAGGTGTCCATAAACAATACACATTGTATCTGAATCTTTTGGTTGAGTTTCAATAACAACTAAATTCCCCCATGATAAATTGTGACTGGTCTGCTTTACAATACCATCACAAATGGAATGAATTGGTAATCCCTCTAATAACCAACCGCTATCAATTCCAATGTGGTATATCGGACCATGTTTACTATTATAATAACCAGCCTTAGGTGCACCTTTAAGTTTCCAGAGATATTGCTGGTGTGGAAAAATAAAGAAAACACTTGGTATAATTATTGAACTTGTATCGTCATTGTAAATTTGATAATCAGGATCATCATTTATCGCCTTGTTATAAATGAACTCAATTTTCAAAGGTTTTTCTTTGTAATATTTTGGTAAATATGGTGCCTGACTCTGGTAGCCTCCCTTTTTTATCTGTTTGATCGAGGTTTCTAATGTTTTTCTTACATAGCAATTTTGTTCTTTTTTTAACCAAGCACTTATAGCTGGTATTGAATCTATTGTCCCAAGAAAACCATAAGCATTCGCAGCACATTCTCTGATAATACTATTTGTAGAATTCTTGAAAATCGCAGCGTATTGTAAATTAGATTTATTGTTCATTTGGGACAATGCATTTATAAACCAAATCTTTAGAATTTCATTCTCAGGATTTTCTAAAAGGATTTTCAACCAAATTGAAATTAGTGCATCATCTCTGTACCGAAACAGTAAATAATAATCATGAAATATATCAAATTTATACTCGCTAAATCCCAATTCCATTAATTGGTGCGCTTTTAGCGCTTTGTCAGTATTGTAATCAGGTGTTGTTTCGAGTAAACGCTTATTAGTGTCAATTTCTATAACTTGCTGAAAATCGCAATTTCCTAACGATATTGCCAGTAGTGAGTTAATAAAGAATAAATTGAGCATATTTTTTATCTTTTTTTTTTACAGTGGCTAACGTTAATGTTTTTTTCTGAAACGCTACAAAAGAAAGCATAAATACTCAAACTTTCTTGGTTTTGAAAGAAACTTGTAATAGCATAGATTTCCAGCCTAAAGGTATTCAAAACCTTTTTTTTTTCAACACAAACATTACTTTTAAGATAATATATTGTCAGAAAAAAGGGAAATAAAGCGGATTGACCAATAAAAAACATCTGGTTGGAAGATTTTAACGTTGTAGATACTTTGCAATTCATAAGAATTATCATTTTTTAACAAAACAGTAAAAAGACTATAATAGCTAAAGTAAATTTCGCACAGGAAGATCTTGTTTGTCAAACGAATGTACGAATCAGCAGTACCCTTTCGGGAGCTTCACTCCCAGATTCTGAATTGCTTTTGTAAAAAAAGTACAATAGCTAAGTGGGCGAAAGAGTGGAAAAAGAATAAATCAAAGCATTTGTTTTTCATGTCTATCATTTCAATCATTAAAATCAGAGTTCAGACATTCAGACAATCGCGGTATATCGCATGCTTGCATGCAAATTGTCTGAACTGTGATTGAAATGATTTACATGATGACTATGATAAGAGGTGTTTATGCATAGAATCAGTGTTGAAATTGTAAATGAATTTTTGTGCCGGTTAAATTCATCTCCTTTTAGAACACATATTGAAATTGCTATCATTTCAAATTATATTATTTATTATGATAAATGAAAAATACCTGCATTCAGCATTGACATCAAAGATTATTGGATGTGCAATGGAAGTCCATAAGACACTTGGTAATGGATTTCAGGAAGTTATATATCAGCGTGCACTTGCGTATGAATTTAAACTGCAGAATATATCATTTTCACGTGAGCATGATATGAAAATTTTCTATAAAGGCGAGGATGTTGGTACTCGCAGGGTAGATTTTTTGGTTAACAACTGCATCTCAGTTGAATTAAAAGCACTGATTGCTCTTGAAGATGTTCATCTGGCACAGGCAATAAATTATCTGGAAGCATATAATTTACAAATAGGATTACTGATAAATTTCGGGAATACAAAAGTAGAATTCAGACGGTTGCAGAATAACAAATTCCGTGAATGATAAACGGATCATATTAACAACTGCGTAAATATTTCATGTCTATCATTTCAATCATTAAGATCAGAGTTCAGACATTCAGACAATAGCGGCATGTCGTATGTTTGCATGTAATTTGTCTGAACTGTGATTGAAATGATTTACATGATGACTATGATAAGAGGTTTTTTTGTGTAGTTTCTGTGCTGAAAATGTAAATGAATCATTGTGTCGTTGACTACGTTTAAAATGATGTTATACTCATCATAAAAGTATTTTTTAGTACAATGGCTAAGTTTACAATTGGTAATTTGTGTTTTCATGTCTATCATTTCAATCATTAAAATCAGAGTTCAGATAATCAGACGATCATTAAGATCAGAGTTCAGACGATAACCGCATAAATCCTCCAGTACATGAATTACCTGCATCTGTACAGACATTTCATGAATGTGTCAGAATTTTCTATATAAATGGTTTCCATTGGTGATATTATAGATGAATTGCATTAACATGGAAGTAATACTAAATACTATTTTAACTTCCTGAGGGCTGATTATTTTCTGACATGTAATAAAGATGTTTCAGGGAAGGATACGATGAAATTTCAATTAAAAGACATAACTTATACTTATAAAGGTACAAATGTCAATGCACTTTCAGCGATTACTCTGGCTCTTGATAGTGGAAAAGTCACTGGGCTTGTCGGCGCGAACGGGAGCGGCAAGTCGACACTTATAAAGATTCTGCTCAGGCAGTTGATCCGGTACAGCGGGCATTACACTATTGATACGGTTCCTGTGAATGATTATACCGGAAGCATTGCCGGTATGTTTGGAGTCGGCTATGCACCGGAGGATATAATTCTTGATGATTCGCTTACAGGCTTTGAGATGCTTCAACTGGTAAAAGAGGTAAGAAACATTTCTGATGCCGAGTTTACAAGTGAACTTGATTATCTTTTATCAACATTACGAATTGATGACTGGCTGCAGAAGAAAACCTGCGGGGAGTATTCTCAGGGCATGAAACGAAAATGCGCCATACTTCTTGCAATGACGGGCCCGTTAAAATACATCATACTCGATGAACCTAATAACGGTCTTGATCCATTGTCAATTTACGGTTTAAAAAAAGTGATATCGAGATGCCGGGAGCGGGGAACGGGAGTGCTCGTATCAACCCATGTGCTTGATATAATTGACAAAGTAAGTGATGATGTCGTCATGCTGCGCAAGGGTTCCATTATTTATTCCGGCATGGTATCAGAGCTTAGAAGCAATTGGCCGCAGAAAAATTCCCTTGAAGAGATCTATTGTGATATGTACTCAAAAGAAGACGGACTGGAGGCCTCTTGAGCTCAGATATGGATTCATCAGGTGTATACAGGCTGCTGTTTGGAAAATCGTTGACAATTACAAGTGTGATTGTATCTGCTGTATTTATTGTGATTCCTGCATTTCTACTGTTTGAACTTCCGGCCCTGATCCCGCTTCCGACATTTCCGGTACCGACAATCCCCTGTGATTATCAGGCAGTGGCGGGTGTATTGTTTTTCATGGCCATTATTCTTCGTAAACCATGGCAGCTTCTTAGGTTCCCGCGTCACAACTCAGTGCCGTTTGTAATAGGGCTTACATGGAATGCACGTCTTCTGCATTGCAGGAAATATACAAAAAGAAAAATGCGTGACTGTCTTATGTTTCTTGGGGTTCTGTTTTCAGTCAGATATGTACTCGTTTTTATATTTGATCATCACTGGACTGTAACCTCTCTTCTTCTGCCTGAAATACCGGTATTTCTCATATTTGGAATTCTTTACGTTTTCAGTAACAGAATAGTTGACAGCATTCCATGTTCAAAAAAAGAGTATATCACCCACGAACAACACACTGCAGGTTCGGGAATAGTTTTAAACAGCGGTATAACCTATATGTCAATAGCAGGAATCATTGCCTCAATAGTTGCAAAACCAGTACATACTGTACTTGTCAGGATGATACTTTATATTATACGACGTGATGCTTTCGGAACGGTTTTTCTTCACAGCGCAGGAATTGTTGTATGCTCTGCGGCGGCACTTATGCTTCCTCAGTCTGTTGAAGTGATCGCAAGAATTGTTCTGATTGCCGCGCCTGTATTTCTTGTCGGGGAGCATCATGGTACAATCAGTCTATCAGTTGGAAAAACTATTGATTGTCCATACTGGGACTTTACATCAAGGCAAATAGTGCTGTCCGGAATATACTTTTACGCAATTGTGGCAGCTCCTTATGTACTTATTTTTATTTTAAGGCAGATAATACATTTTCATTCAGCAGATTACGTGGCAATAATAAACTTTATTATTTCGACAATTGCGCTTTGTACTGTTGCAGGCAGGAACTTTTTTGTCTGCGCATGGGAGAAAAAGGAAAATAATGGCGGTCTTATCATCTGGGCTGCATCAGTAATTCTCTGTAGCCTCATGCCTTTAGCCGGAATTATTTTTTCATGTTTACTTCTGGGTGTAAATGGATATTATATTTACAGGAGTAATTTTACCGCAATCCGGGTTGAAGGGTAGAGTTGTGAAGTTAAGAATGAATTGCAGGCATAAGAAATTAAAAAAAGGTGCAATGGTGTTACTTTATTCAAATAAAGTTGAATAAATGATATAATTTAAAATGTTCTATTCTGAATTCAAGCTGATAAATACTGAAAAAGGAAATAAATATGAATTTTAATGAGGCATTCAATAAGAATCCCATGATAGGAATTTTACGCGGAGTGGATCGCGGACAGACAACAGATGCAATACAGGCGTCTATTGATGGGGGAGCGACATGTGTTGAAATAACCATGAATACACCCGGCGCTCTTACAATAATCAATCTTGTCCGGGCATATTTCAATACAAAGTGCTGTCTCGGAGCCGGAACTGTATTGACACTTAATGAGTGCCGCGAGGCAATTGACGCAGGCGCGCAGTTTATTGTCTGTCCTAATGCGCAGCCTGAGATTATTGACTATTGTAAAAAAAATAATACTGCAGTGATTCCCGGTGCCCTGACACCATCAGAGATATACGCGGCATGGAAAGCCGGAGCATCACTTGTCAAGGTTTTTCCTGTTGGCAATGTAGGCGGGCATGAGTATATCAGAGAACTTCGGGGTCCTTTCATGAATATCCCTCTTGTTGCTGTAGGCGGAGTAAGTATTGATAAAGTAGACGATTATTTCAGGGCCGGAGTGAATGGTATCGGTCTTGGACAGAAGCTCTTTGCAAGTGAATGGATAAAGGAAAAGAATTTCAGGAAAATCACTGAAGCTGCCGAAGCATTTACAAAAGCAATTGCGAAAAACCGTCCGAAGGAAATTGTTACAAAAGATAAGTTCACTGATCTGCTGTCAGGAAATACTAAATAGTAAAGTGTTGTAAGCAGATTTAAAAAACTGTATTGTTTCTAAAATCTGAAACAATTTATAGAGTAAAGAGATTTTTCAGTCGCCTTTAATAATCTGGTCGGAAGGAAAAAATATGACAACCTGCAGAATAGATATAAATTCCGGTAAGAAGATAATTGATGCAGAATGCGGAACCGCACTTATTGACATACTGGCAGCACAGAATATTTTTCTCCCGTCTGCGTGCGGCAGCTCGGGAAAGTGTGGATTATGTAAAGTAACCATAGGCAGCGGCATCAATTCTTTCACTGATGCAGAAAACAGCCTGCTTTCCGAAAATGAAAAAGACAGTTCTGTTCATCTTGCATGTCAGGTGCGTGTGTCAGGTGATATCAGGATTGAGATACCTTCTGAGTATCTTGGCGCAAGGGAATTTGTATCTGTTGTCAAATCAAAGAGTGTATTGACAAGAGATATTGTGGAACTTACCCTGTCGCTTATCTCGCCCTCAGGGATGAATTTTAACGCCGGTCAGTATATCACCCTGAAAATGCCTTCAAACGGGGACAATAAATCGGCAATGCGTCCATTCTCGATTGCATCATCAAATACTGAAAAGTCGCAGATTCAGCTTAATATCCGGCTTAATCCGCAGGGAACTGTCACTCCATGGATTTTCAATACTTTACAAATTGGTGATGAGGTTGCATTCAGCGGGCCCCGCGGTAATTTTTTTATGAGAAATACAATGAATCCAATGTTATTTATTGCCGGAGGAAGCGGGATGGCGCCGCTGCGATCGATTCTGCAGACGATGAGTGCTCATAAAAGTACACGTAAAGTGATGTATTTTTTCGGTGCATTGACTCAGAACGACCTGTTTTATATTGATGAAATGGCTATGTATG